>Ga0224506_10000114_pt1 | contig 77654 bp, 98 predicted proteins | sample SF_Jan12_sed_USG_2_FD_169108 | JGI IMG/M metagenome (GOLD analysis project Ga0224506, IMG submission 169108) | Sediment microbial communities from San Francisco Bay, California, United States - SF_Jan12_sed_USGS_8_1 | ecosystem: Environmental > Aquatic > Marine > Sediment | place: USA...
GAAGAACTATTTGACGATATAAAAATATCTACAGTTTAATTTTAAAAGTTATTTCATTAGTTCTAAAGAACAAGAATGAAAATTCATTCTATGACAAGGTACTATCTAAGATATATGATTTTCAAAAATCAATTAATCAGGAAGTTTTAAGCAACAGTGAATTGAGTTTAACTCTATTTTCTAAAATATCATTACGTAATTTGCTGATATCTTGAGTCAATTTTAAAGCAATTGGTTCAGTAGATGAATCAAGTTTTTTTGAAACTAAATCATGTAAATCATTTCTCATCTTAGCAAGTGAGTCTTCCATTTCAGATATCTGAGTTTCTAGAGACTTGATCTGTGATGAAACTGCAGAATTACCACTTATTGTTGGAATTATAGATTCAGAATCTATTGCGTTGATTCTTGTAATACCAACTTGACAAGAGTTGGGAATAATTCTATCTATGAACTTTACATCAATGGATTCAAAGTCAGAAGTAACTGTAATTATAGGCAACCTAATGTTTTGCTTTCCAGCACATGCTTCAAAGACCACATTGAATCTTTTGATATCAGGATTGTTTAAACCAGTGGGGGATACACTTTCAGATACCGAAATTAGGTTTGTACTCATCCCATCTAGCGGTTTTCCTGTAATTGATTTTGGTAAATCGATTTTTGATGCTTTGACATTTGCAGGCACATATAATGCCATCATATATCGTCTAAGTTCATCCTGAAGTTCTTTCAGTTCTTTTTTCATAGATAAAATATCATTTAGGCTTTCTGATGCAGGTAATTGATCATCGGATCTTGGAATTTTTTGTTTAGCAGTAGAGATCTTGTTTTTTAGATCAGTGATTTGATTTTCAAGTCCAAAAATTTTTTCTGAAATTCCCCCTTTATTTAGAAGAGTCGCAGTAATAGAATTAGGATCTGAAGCTTTGATTATTACAGAACTAGTGTAGCACAGTCCAGGTTGCAATGAGCTTCCCAACTTTACACTTTTTGTCTCACTATCAGAAGTAACAAAAATTTCAGGAGCCCTAACTAATTTTGTAGTACCACAAGCGTCAAACACATATGCATATCCTGAAATACTAGATTTTGCAGCAGTGGAACTCGTTGAAAGTTGTTTCAAAGTAGTAATTTTTGTAATCGTTCCAGCAATTTCACCTCTAATTAGTTTTTTTGATTGGATTTCTTCAATTTTTTCTTTGGAGAGTTTTTTTGCCCAACCATTTTCAGCTAATTTTTCAGCAGTTGAGGGTTTTACACATGAAACTTTTCCTGAAGAATTTTTGATGATTTTTACTAACCCTTCAGCACAGATAATTTGATCATTTGTAAAATTTAATTTCATTTGTTGTCTTGGACTAATTACATCAGCAAATGCTTGAGAAGGTAATGTTCCTGAAATCAAAATAATTCCAAGTAAAACAGCAAATAGATGAATGGACTTCACGATATTATACGTTTCATGTCGTTAAAAAGCATTGATAATAACGAATTAAATTCCAAATCAGTTTGAATTTTTTTTATCCAATCCAATGTTTTTTAGGAATTTGTTTGACTCTGTTAAAGCATGTTTTTTGATTTTGAGCCTATCATCTTTTTTAATAGATTTGGATGCCAACTGAAGCATCTCATCCATAAGATGAATTCCTCCTTGTGCTCCTTTTTTAAGTCCCAATTGATACAAAAGAGGTAATTTTGACATATCAGCAGGTACATTCATTTTGATTTCAGAGAGGGAAATTTTTTTATCAGGAGTTTCAATCTCAGTGAATTTATCCACAACTTTTGAAAGTAGTTTTTCAAGATTTTCACTTAAGTTTATTTCAAGTTTGGTATTCTTTTCTTTTCGAGACATCATTACGATTCTCTTAATTTTTAGAATAGCTTGATTTGTCTCAACAGGATCAAAATCATTTGCAGAAAGATCTAAACCAAAATCATGCATAAATGCTTCTGCAATATATGAAATTGCTTCTTTTCTACAAGATGCTTTTGTAGTTCCAAATGGACAATTTTCACAATTTGTTGTAAAATATCTAGAGCCTCTTTGCCCAAAGCTTGATAAAATGATTTTATCTTCTTCACGTAATTTAGCAATAGTTCTTGAAACAAGACCTTCGTCAATTTGTAATGCTTGGGAGATTTCTTGATTAGAGTAAGAACCTTCATCAATTAATTTTAAAATTTCTTCCTCCAATTCTCCTGGAGAACGTCTTGAAGGTTCATCAATTGCATCAGATAAATAATGTGGTACTAGCTTGTCATTCTTATCATGATTAATAACAAAATGTATTCCATCATATCTTGCATCTAGTCCAGAAAGGGTTTCAGTTTTGATAATTTTTGTAATAATTTTTTCAAGATTTTTAATTTTAAAATCTTTTAAAAGTTTAGTTAGTGTAACTGTTGGAATTTTTAGATTGTTTGCAGCAAATAAATAATATAATGCCCATCTTACTTTTCTTTCATCACTTCTCTCAATCAATCTTAGTAAATTGCAAAAAATGTCAATTTGTTTCCATTTAATATCAGATATTTCAGTTTTAGAATTTTTTACAAATAGTGATCTATCCAATTCTTTTAAAAAATCTTCAAATTGTTTTACAAGTTCCGATTTTTTAATTTTTGACACTTGTTTAATTTTTGAACTTAGAGTAATGGCATCAAGCAATTCTTCTTTGGATACAATTGTTTCATTTCTAAAAGATTTAGTTTCATATTTTAAAAACTCAAAAAATTCCAAAGTTTTATTTTTAATAGATATGGGCGGAAATACTCTCAATCCAGACAAATTTGAAAATGATAGACCCACATAGTAGCGAAAAACAAGCTGATTATTTATGCTTATGAAGACAACTGCATGACCGAATTTTCCATAAAAATAACTAGTTTGATTAAATTTGATTCTAATCAAAAATGTTTTCTCTTAATAGCAAAATGAATCAAGATGTTTCATGACTGCCACTCTCTACAAAATGATGGAGTTGCAATCAAAAATACCCAGAGTTCAGATTAAAAATACATTAGAAGTGAAGACTGGTTCAAACAAAAGAATTGAATTAGAACGAGATTTTACTTGGGAAGATTTCAGGAGATTATCTCTCGGATTTGAGGGAGATTATAATTGATCAAAGATTTCATTCAAAATCTTGTCAAAAAGAGAAAAAATCAAATCAGGATCAAGCAGGAATTGTTGGAGATTATGAAATGATTGAAATTTCATATGACTCTAAATCATCAAAAATCAAATTACAAATAGATGCATCCAAGTGGGTGTAATGATTGGGTAAAAAAAGAAAGAAACTATTTGATGAAACATTTCAATTATAAATTAACGATCAAAAAAATTCTTGAATTATAATGTTTTACATAATTTATTAAAAAATTAGATTTGGTAATTTATCATATCATGTTTTTTTACTTTCAGTTAAAAGATTCATAATTGATTCATCTGTAATTATTCCCATAACCTTTCCATCATTGTTTGGATCAACTACAGGTATCATATCAAATGGATGTGAGTTCATTTTTTGAATTACAGCAAATAGATAATCATTAGGCAATGTTGTGTGGAATTTTCTATACATTATATCACCAATTGTGACAAGATCTCTTGTTTTTTTATGCGAATTATTTATCTCTCTCTTTGATACTAATCCTACAAGCATGTCATTATCATCAAAAACAAGGAATGGTTTCTTGGTGATTTCATTGTTTTTAATAAATTCCTTGATTGTAACATCAGGCTTTGTTTTAGAAAATTCAGTATTAGTTACGGCAATGGCAAGAGTATCAGATACAACCCTTCTGAAATAAAGAGGAACCAGGCCAAGTTCAGCAGCTCCAACCTTAAAGTGAGTAATTTTCTTTAATTTGCGTTGAAGTTCAACACTTGAAATAATCATAGTGATTAAAGTGCCAAGAACCAAAAGTGAAAATAGCTTGTCATCCATTATTTTTGCTTGTAATAAAGAGAGCATCAAAGCCAAATCAACTGCACCTTTTGACATTACGCCATATGCCACAGTTGTTGCAGGGCGCATTTTTGCGATACGAACAGCAATGTACGAACCCAAAAATTTGACGCCAGTCATAATTACGATGAAAACTGCAATTATCCACCATTCTAACTCCAAGAATGCAAGACTGAAATGAAGGCCTATTCCAGCAAAGAATATTGGAATAAAAATTCCATATCCAATTGCACGAATGTTTTTTGAAATTTCATGATATTCATCTCTAGTCATCCTAGAGACTGCAATTCCTAAAAGAAGTGCCCCGATTGCACCATGCACTCCACTGATTTCTGCAAAATATGCAACAAGCAAAATCATCCCAATTACTATTGCAAAATATGCTTCTTTTACACGAAGATGATTCTTCATCAATCTGAAGAATTGAGGTAATCCATATACAGAAAGAAGTCCAGCAACTGCAAAGAATATCACCATCTTGGTAAACAACCACAACATTTCTGAAATATCTGGAGATTCAGAGTTTGTATCTATCTGGATAAACACACTTACAAAAATAATTGCAATAAACTCAACAATTGCCGTTACAGTAAAAATTTCAAGACCAATTGTTGATTTTAATTTTCCAAGATCACTTAGAACCTTGGCAGTAACACCCAAACTTGATGCAGCTATCACACTTGCAATAGCAAAAGATTGAATGAAATCCATATCTATCACTAGTCCAAAAACACCTGCAATCAGAAAAGGCATCAAGAATGCAACTGCAGAACCTGCAAAAATTCTACCTTTCATTACTTTAAACAAACCAGCAACATCAATTTCTTCAAGACCGATTAAGAAAAACAAAAAGAATACACCGATTGAAACAAAGAGCTCTATTGCTTCAATAGGATGCACTAAAGCAAAAAATGCAGGTCCTACTATTATCCCTGCAATTACATTTCCAAGAATAGAAGGCTGTCCAATCCTATGAAGGAGTTCACCTCCAAGTTTTGAAGCAATAACCAATACAGCAATGAATAAAATAGATTCAAAAGACAAACTTGATCAGATCACCATTTTTCCTTTAGATAAACTAAATGAGAATCATGTAAAATCTACAGAAAAAAACAAAATCAGATTATGAAGAATATTTCCTGAATCCTTTATCAGTAGGATAAAGTTCAGTTTTGGGGCCAAGCAGTCCTTGCTTGTGAACAACTTTGAGTAATCCATTTTTTTCTAAATCTTCCAATACAGAATCAAGTTCTGAACTATCTAAGCCAGTATTTTTTTGAATATTTTCAAATGTTTTTGAGCCTCGATTTAATACATCTAAAACAAGATCATTTTTTGATTGAGGTTTTGAAGATTCCATGCTAGCCCTTTCTTGGACATTAAGTCTATTTTCGTCAAAACCTGATTGAAATTCACTTTGAGGTAAAGGTCTAGAGAAATTTTTCCCTATTCCTTTTTTTGCTAAAATACGAGGAATGATTCTTGCCAAAGGAATTGCCAAGAAAATTATGATGTAAATCCATGAAAAATTAGGATCGGCCATTAGTTTTTTTTCACATAGATAGCATAAATTTGTTGAGAAGATTCAGTTTTTCAAGGCAATGCATTAGATTGGTATAATAGTGGAAGACATGTTACCTAACACATTGTCAAAGTATCAATCCCCAAAGGTTAATGTCAACATGAGTGCAGCAAAAGGGGTTGCAGTTGCAATTGTTATTCTTATAATTATAGGAGTTGTGGCAACAGCTTCCGTAAAAATTGTGGATTCAGGTCATAGGGGAGTTTTATTGCATTGGAATGCAGTTGATCTTACAAAACCACCACTTGATGAAGGAATACATTTTGTAGTTCCTTTCCAAGATGAAGTAGTCAACATCGAGGTTCGTACTCTAAAATATGCAAGTGAAGCTAGAAGTGCATCAAGAGATTTGCAAACAGTAGAAACAACTGTCACAGTCAATTATCATCCAGATAAAGAACAAGTTCACAACCTATACAAAAATCTAGGACTTGATTATGAAAATAGGGTAATTCAACCAGCCATAGAAGAAACCGTAAAACAAGTAACTGCAAATTATAATGCTGAAGAACTAATTACAAAAAGGCCTCTGGTTAAACAAGATATTGAATTTTCCATTAGAGAGAGATTAAATCAATTTAATGTTGTAACAGAAGTAATTTCAATTACAGACTTTGAATTCTCTGCATTATTTGCATCTGCAATTGAATCCAAAGTAGAAGCAGAGCAAAATGCACTTAGAGCAGAAAACGACTTAAAGAGAATTGAAGTTGAAGCCAGACAAGCAGAGGCAAACGCCATAGGTTTGGCAAATGCAAACATTGCAGAAGCCAAAGGTGAGGCAGAAGCAATTGCTATAATCAATAAAGCATTAGCTGAGAATCCAAATTATCTTGATTGGTTAAAGACTCAAGCATGGGATGGTAAACTACCTCTAGTGGTAGGTGAAGGTGGAACACCATTTATACAAATCCCAGTAAAGCCTTAGACATATGGCATCAATTATCATAATACCAATTCTAATAGTTGTAATTGTCGGATTATCATCTTATCTAGTCCATAAATTTGTGTTACGAGACATACTTGCTAAAAGATCTATCAATCAGACACTTCAAAAATATAATATCAAAAAAACACCTTCAGAAATAATTAAAGAATATTATGAAAATAGGGGGGAACGTCTATCACGTCAAGAAATCCAGAATCTTGAAAAGAACTATAGACTAAATGAACCAGAGCAGTTCCTTGCAATGTATGATGCAATTAGAGACAATGTTAAAAATAAAGAAAAATGACCTCTAGTTTCTTTAATGAGACATACCAAGTAAAAGTAAGTTGAAATCAAATGACAAAAAACTGATTATTCTTGCCATGGTTGCAGGAATAGCAGGTTTGGCCGCAACCATAGGATTTGTAGGACAAGGCAATGTCAGACATGTAGAAATTTTTTGGGCAGAAACAGTTGAGCAAACAATAGTTTTTGAAGACATAGACGGAGAAACAACAGTAAGAGGAATCAAAGGGGTCAAAGGAGAATCAAATCCAACATTATTGTCACGAACATCATTTGCGTACATTTTGACTGTGATAAATAACGGCACAACAGTTCATAGACTATACATAGACGGATTTAATGTTCAAACAGATCTATTAGAGCCAGGACAACAAGATACAATCACAATATATCCAGATAAAGAAGGTGAATTTGCATACTATGACAAGAGAGAAAATCTAATGCCACTAGGTAAAATAAAAATTGTCACAGTAGTTGCAAGTGATGAATTTACAGGCATTTGGAAAGATCTGATTTAGAAAAGATCTATTTTTTTCCGATTATTAAATCAACTTTATAATTTAGAGTTGCACGTGAATTGAGTTTCAAATTCCATGACAAATAAGAGGGTTTTTTTGTTTTTGTTGTGATTTCGAAACCAAGATCGTTTACAGTTGTGCGTAATGAGTATTCATCTAATGGTTTTCTAACAGACTTTGTTCCCCTATCAAAATCATATGGTTCAGAGATAACCAAATAGCCAGATGAAATTTGTTTTGAAATATGCTTTAACAACTCCAAAGGCTCAATCAATTCCAATACATTTAGTGCCAAAATCAAATCAAACTGCAACTTTCCAAATACAGAAGACAATGAATCGGCTATAAAATAATCAAGATTGTTTTTGTGTGATCTTTTTGCGTGTTGTAGTGCACTAAATGATCTATCAATTCCAAAAACCATCTTGTTAGAATCAGCTAAATACGAAGTCATTATTCCAATAGAGCAACCATGTTCTAGCACGAGTCCGGATTTTGGCAAAGATGTAAGATTATTTTTTACCAGAGAATAGAATTTTGAATTTTTACTATTTTCATATATTTTAGACCATCTTTCTTCTAATTCTGTTCTGTCCTCGTTTGCAGAATTAATTTTGGATAAAGATGATTTTAAGAATTTTTTTAGGTGCTGATTTTCTACTAGCCGGTATAATTTACCACCCAATTTTTTGTGTGATGAAATATACCTATCAAAGTCATCCCACATGATAGGAATTTTCTCAACGATGGGGAATTTCAGATCACATTTTCTGCATTCTAAAATGCCTTCTTCAATTTCTTTATTCAGTTTGAATATGACTAATTCTAATTTTGAGCTACATCTAACGCATCTTAAAAATTCAAGACTGGATTCTAACATTATCGTATAACAAATCAGTAAATTTTGAATTAATAATTTCTTTCATAGATAGAATCAAGATAATCTTAAATGGAGTATTTTTGGATTTTATGCAAAATGGGAGAATTTCAAGAATTTGCAGAGGCATTATTTGGCCAATTATCAGTGGAATTAAACGAAGAAAAAGAGATAATAGAATTGGCAGTAAGAGCCAAAGAAGACATCAACAACAAGGTGCAGTTTAAAGAATTAGATGAAATTGCAAATTCATTATTGCCAGATTTTAAAAACAAAGTTGAATTATTTCTTGGCGTTAATGTTCCAGACAATATTGTACTAAAATTTCCAGAATTAGGGGAATTAAAGAGAATCAAGGGAGATAAAGTGTTTGCAGATAAGGAATCAAAAGAATTTGTTACAGAATTATTTAATGCTGTTGCAAAAGAGGATCTAAAAAAGATTGCAGAATTAATGCAACAAGATACTGCAAAATATTTAGTATATTCTACATATGCAATTCAGTACATTTCAAAAATTACAACAACATATGGAGATTACCTTGACTCTGTCATATATCTAAACAAATTCATCTTGTCAAGATATCCACAAATAATTCTGCACAAACAAGGAGAACCATATGAGGCAAGATTTGAAAATGTAAACTCTGGATATTTGGGGGCAGTGAAGATGACAGTACTTGAAGAGTTAATTCATTCAGCACAAGGAAATCTTCAACAAGTAAACAAAAATGCTGCAATGGAGGTAAACAAAATAAATGAAGAACTAGCAAAAATCATCCTGTCTTTAGACACAGAGACAGTTAACAAATTGTCAGAATATTGTCAATTACAAGCAGTGCCAGACGATTTTCCATTTGCAAAAAAAGCTAATTTGTTCTTCTTTTTGAATCCGGATCATTTTCTAATTGAGCAAATTGGACCAGACGTAATGACATTTACCCATGTGGAGATAGACCCAAAAATAGGAGAGTCAATTCCAGAACTCTTAGAAATTTACAAAAAATGGCTAGTTCCAATACAGCAACATCACGCAGCATTTACTACTATGGAAGGAATGGCAGCTTTTGTCATCGAAAAGATCTTAAAAGATGATCAAGATTTTCAAAATTATTTAACCACGTTTATGGGTACGGATTTTTCATCATACCAAGTCAGGAAAAGCATGGGTAAGGATTTCACAAAAACAGTATATGAAAAACTAGGCAAAGAAACTTTCAAAAAAATGATCCAAATACCTCCAAATACAAGAGAGCTCAAAGACCCTTCACTGTATCTTAAAAAATTGAGTTTGTGACAATTGGAAGAAAAATTTGATCCATTAGTTGCAGAATGGATGTCATTTGTAAACAATCCAAACTTTAATCTTGTTGAAAAGTGTCTAAAATTTGCACAGATTTTAGAATATCCAGATCTCAATGTTGATGAATATATTGAAAAAATAAACATAATTGGAAAATCCCTGAAAGAGTCAATCAGTGATGTAAAAAATCCAACATATTTGATTTCAATGCTAAACGAACACCTCTTTGAGAATTTGGGTTTTAGTGGAGATGATGACGATTACTATAACCCAAAAAATAATTTTCTAAATGAAGTGATAGACAAAAAAACAGGGCTACCGATAACTATTTCAATTCTCTATGCGGAGATTGCAAAGTTCATTGGGTTAGATCTAAAAATTGTGGGATTCCCAAGCCACATATTGGTAAAATACAATGAGGAGATGATCTTGGATCCATTTTATGATGGGCGGTTGCTTGACATAGATGACTTGCAAGACATTCTTGATGCAAATTATGACGGCCAATTAGAATTTCAGCCAGAATTTCTTGATGAGGTAAAACCAGAACAGATACTTGTCAGGTTAACACGTAACTTGAAAAACTCCTATGTTCAATCATTTGTTTATGATAAAGCGTTGCGATGTGTCAATATGGTTTTGGCAATAGAGCCTGAATCAGCCGAAGACATCAGAGACAAAGGAATCATAGAAGACAGATTGCAAAATTCAGAAATCGCTTTGAAATATCTGAATAAATATTTAGAAATTAATCCAAATGCGGAAGATGTAGATTTTATTTTAGAATTAATTAGAAGTATAAAGACAAAAAATTAATCAATAATAGACTCTATGTCCTGACCTTTTTTGATCATTGATATTTCATGACGGGCAATTTTATTTCTTAGTGCGCCTTTAAGAATATCAACCTCACTTCTGAGTAATGCAATCTCATCTTCAAGTTTTGCTACTCTTTCATAGATGGTTTCAGCTTCTGAACTCATAATTATCTATCAGCAAAAATTTGTCTTAAAAAGTTATGGGTGAAAATCTTGATGGACAGGTTAGTTTTTTGAACTATAATTCAAATTCTTGACGACATTTTTCACACTTTGCTCTCTCCTCACCAGGTGAACCAAGAATGAAAATTTTACCAATTGTTTTGCAAAGAGGACACATTCCAGTAGTGGCATTTTTTGGGCCAGTGCGAATAATTTTTTGTGTTTTTCTTCGTCCCATAGAAAAACTTCTGAAATCCGTCTATTAAGTTTTAATGGCGCGGGGAGGGGGATTTGAACCCCCGCGTCCTTGCGGACATAGGATTAGCAATCCTACGCCCTACCAGGCTAGGCGACCCCCGCATAATGAGGCCTAGAATTTATCTGTAAATAAATTCATTCGTCGAAGAATTGGCTGTAATTATTCACAATTTCATTGATTGGAAGTCTTTTTCCACCTACAATTTTGAGATCCACTTGAACTTTTTTGTCATTTATTGTAAGAATATTGTAGGTATTATCAAAAAATCCACGAACTCGTTCAGATGTAGCAGTTCCAGCATTTACAACAGTAAGTGATCCAAAATTCCAAGCCCATGGTCTATGTTTATGACCACATAATACTACATCCACCTTTGAATCTAAAACAGTTCTAAGAACATCACCTGCATCAACCACAGTAAGTTGATCAGAACCAGTATCAGGAATTGCAATTAAATGATGATGCATTGCAACAATCTTTACCTTATCTTTGTATTTTTTCATAGTTCTTTCTAACCACAGATTTTGTCTATAACCTACCTCACCTTCATTTCTATCAGGTCTAGCAGTTCCAACAGTGACCAATACCACATCATCATCTAGTTCATTTACAGTTTCAAATGGAAAGAATTTTTTGAACAACAAATAACCAGTGTTTCTATAATCATGATTTCCACTCATGGTGATAATTTTTTTTGTATTGAATTTTGATAGTAATGATCTGCATTTTTCATACTCTTTCATCAAACCTTCATTAGTCAAATCACCAGTAATTACAATAACATCGGGGTTTATGTCGTTAATCTCATCTACTAAAATTTCAAATTTTTCTTGCAAGAATTGAGAGCCGACATGAAGATCAGATATTTGAACAATCTGCATTTGAATGTCATTTATCAAATTAGGTATTAAATCATCACTATAGAAAATATGTAGAAAGCATTTTCAAACACAAGGTAGAATTAAATAATAAGATCCTCAAGTTACTGCAGTTTTGAGTAAAAAAGCAGCAGTAATGAAAGGAGATGGCATTGGACCAGAGGTTGTAGATTCAATGCTCAAAGTCCTAAAGGAATGCAACTTTCAATCAGAACTAATCTTGTGCGAGGCAGGATCAGAGCAATGGGACAGAAATGGTAGAAACGATGCATCATACATTCCGGATGCAACCATGAAGACATTAGAGGAAGCAGATTGTTGTTTCAAGGGTCCAACAACTACAATTCCAGTACCAGGTGCACCAAGAAGTGTTGCAGTTACATTAAGACAAAAATTTGATCTTTATGCAAATATCAGACCTACTAAAACTTATGATAGATTAACTCCAGATAGAAAACTCGATTGTGTATGTTTCAGAGAAGCCACAGAAGGATTGTACACCGGAGTAGAAGCAAAAATCACAAATGATGCAGCAATTGCAATTAGAAAGATTACAAGACAAGGAAGTAGAAGATTAGTAGATTCGGCAGTAGACTGGGCAAATAGATTTAATATGAAAAAAATGGTAGCAATTACAAAGAGAAACATCTTGAAACAAACAGACGGGATATTTTGGGATGAAACACAAAAAGCAGTAGAAGGAACAGGCATAGAGTTATCTGAAATTTACATTGACAACATGGCACAACAGATGGTAATAGCAACTGAACAGTTCAATGGTGCAGTATTAGTTAGTACCAATTTATTTATGGACATCATTTCAGAACTTGCATCAGCTCTCGTTGGTTCAATCGGATTAATTTATTCTGCAAATATTGGAGATAACTATGCAATGTTTGAGGCAGCACATGGTAGTGCACCACAATTTGCAGGACAAAACAAAGTAAACCCTACTGCAACTGTACTATCAGGAGCTTGGATGGCAGACTATATGGGAGAAAGAGCAATTAGAGATGCAATATTTGACGCTACTGAAAAAGTAATCAATGAAGGAAAAGCAGTGACTTGGGATATTGGTGGTAATGCATCAACAACACAAATGACAGATGCAATTATCACATATGCCAAAGAAAATCTAAGAAAATAATCACCAAACTGCGTCTATAAGAATTAATTCTTCAAAAAATAGTTTCTTTTTGGCCACAATTCGAGTTTTTAAGCCTAATTTTTCAGCATATTCTATCAATTTTTGATAATTAGACAAAGAGGATGTAACAAAAACAAATTTCCCATTTGTGGCAAGATTACTAATTGCAGAATCAAATATTTTTTTAGGAATTTCAAATCCTTCTGCACCGCCATCGGTTGCAATATCCATTATTTCATCAGTTGCAAGATAGGGTAGATTACATATTATAAAATCAAATTTGATTTTTAATGCATCTGAACCATTACAACAAATCAGATTGTTTGTTTTGTAAGAAGTTTGATGTTGTAATACATTACAATTGATATCAGTGCCCACCACAAACAAAAAATTATCAGATAGTAATTGTGTGAGATACCCAGAACCACTTCCAATATCTAATGCATATTCTCCTTTTTCATTTTCTATATTGTTTGCTATGAAAAAAGTATCCTCAGAAGGAGGATATTCGTCATTTTTCAAGAATTTGTTTTGCAAGATTAATTATTTCATCCCCTGAAAGATCATCCACTCGTTTATCTATTATAGATTCTTTATCAAATTGTTTCAGAATATTTTTGACAGTTTTTCTTCTGTATGAAAATATCTTATTGATTGTTTGAACAAGATCTTTGCTTAAATTATTTTTTTTAACTATTTTAAGAATAACAGAGTCGATTTTTGGCGGAGGAGAAAAATTATTTTTTCCGACTTTAGATACAGTTGTTATGTCAAAGGCATGAGTTGCTATAATACTAATAGCTTTTCTATTCTTGGAGGATTTTGCAAGTAATTTATCAGCAAATTCTTTTTGAACCATAATCACACCATGAGAAAAAGATGTTTGAGCCAACCACTCAATTGCATCTTTACTCCGGGAATAAGGAAGGTTAGATACAAAAATGGTGAAATTGTCTTTTTTCTTCAAGCCATTTCCAGATTTTAGAACAAGATTATCTATATGAGAAAATTTGGATTTTGCATTTTGTACTAGTGTTTCGTCAATATCGACAGAGATTACTTTTTCAGCCTTTTCACATAAAAGAGAGGTTAGAATGCCTTGTCCAATTCCAATTTCAAATACAGTATCGTTTTTGGTGATTTTTGCCTCAGAGATGATGGATTTTGCTATAGAATCTGAGTTTAGAAAATGTTGTCCGAGTTTTTTTCGTTTTATCATCTCTTAACGAAGAGATTCATTCTACTTTCACCAGTAATTTCATCAAGAATTCTTTCTGAAATGTGTTTAATTGGTTCTTTGAATCCGACACGATCTTGTAAATCCTGGTAGCTTTCAAACTTTTTTTGTTCTCGCTCCTCAAGCATTGTTTTCATGTATGTTTTTCCAATTCCAGGAATCAATTCTAGTGCATGAATTCTAGGGGTTAATGGTTGTGCATTATTTAGATATGTTACAAATTTTTCCTCATTATTAGTTACAATTTTTTCAATTACAGACTCTAATTCACTTTGTGCAGATGATGATATTCGATTATAGTCCATCTTTCCTAAAACAGATAGAACTTTAGTACGTCCTTCTTTTCCGATATAGATCTTCTCACCAATTTCAAATGTAGAATTGGGAATTCCAAGAATTTCTAAAAGTGTCAGTCTGTCTTCACCAATTGCAGTGATAATAATTCCATCTCTGCCCTTTACGGTAGATGATTTTCCTCTAGGGTTGAAATCTAAAACATATGCATACTCTTCATATTTTCTAGCTGGGGGTTGTGCCCGATACAAAATAAAATACTCCGAAAAACTTACGAATGCTCCTTAATTATCTTGAGCATTTTTTCTAGTGTTTCAGCAAGAATTAGTTTTTTCCAACCAAATGTGAAGGAACGTAACTCTGCCAAACTTGTTGGTCTGATGTTTACTATTTCAACAGCTTCATCTTCTGTTAATTCACAATCTTTAATCAATTGTTTTTTCATTTCTTTTGCATCCTTTGGTTCGGCGGATACAAATTTTGAAACATAATCATATGTCCAACGTTGAATTTGATCCATTTCTTCAACATCGACTTTGCCTAAAATTTCTTTAACTTCTGAAAGAGAAATAGCTTGTTTCTTTTTTACTTCTTCCATATTACACACCGAATGGTTTAATGTGATCCAATCTAGTGATTAAGGTTTTCGATTTTTCACCTAATTTCACATCTAGGGTTACAGCACGTCTACCTACATTTGTTATGACGCCTACTTTACCATGGTATCGTCTATGTGGTAATCCTTTGTGCTGTCTTGAATCAATAATGACAAGGGCTTGTTGACCTTCCTGGTATTCACGTAACAAAAATGAGACTCCTCTTGGGGACTTTTTCTTCATTACAGATCTAGATTTGTGTTTAAATCCATGTGAACGACCATGAGATTTCTTAGTTGCCATGTAGTGTAAAATCTTTGAAAGCCCTATTTTAAGACTTAGAACAAGATATGCTCAATTTTTACTAATAAGATCGGTTCTAAGTTGGCCACAAGCAGCAGAAATCTCAGTACCTTTCTCGATTCGAATTGTACAATTTATGCCAGCATCAAATAAAATTCGTTCAAATTCTAAGACACTTTTTTCAGATGGACGCTTAAAATCTCCTGCGGTAGGATTGATTGGGATCAGATTCACATGTGAGCCATTGCCTTTCAAAAGTCTAGCCAATTCTGTTGCTATTTCAGGCGAGTCATTGATTCCTGCCATAAGAGCATATTCAAAAGTTACACGACGTCCGGTTTTCTTAAAATATGATCTACCTAATTCAATAATATCTTCCACAGACGTAGGACTAGCCGTAGGAACTAATTTTTTTCGTAGTTCATTGTTTGAAGCATGTAATGATATTGCAAGACCGATTTGTAAATTCTCTTCAGCTAGTCTTTCAATCCCAGATCTTATTCCAATAGTTGAAATCGTTATGTGTCTTTGACCTAACCCAAATCCTCTATCATGTGTTAAAATTTTTACAGCTCGAATCATTTCGTCATAATTTGCCATCGGTTCACCCATACCCATAAAAACTAAATTCGTTACATGTTCTCCACGTTTTTCCAGTATTTCTGCAAAATGAATTACTTGTGATATAATATGTTCTGCTTTTAGATTTGTTTCAAAACCCATCTGACCAGTTGCACAAAATACACATCCCATTGCACATCCAATTTGAGTAGAAACACAGATTGTGGATCTTGGATGACCTCCAATCTTTGCAGGATCATATTGCATTAGAACTGTTTCTACAGCATTATCATTAGATAGCTCAAGTAATAATTTTGTTGTATCCCCATCATCACTTACAATACGATGAGTTTCTTTTGCAGAACCTATTGTGTATCCCGCTGCAGTTAATTCCTCTCTTAATTTTTTGGGGAGTTGTGGGATATCATCAAGTTGTTTTGGAAATTTGTAATATAATGGAAGTAAAATTTGGTCTGCCCTATATCGAGGATATCCCATATCGATAACAAGTTGTTCCATCTCCTCAGGAAGTAATCTATACAAATCTGTCATTATGTATTAACAGATTCACATGAGGGATATTTTATAATTTGGTGATTTAATTAAAATGAAAATCAAAAAGAGTGAAAAATTGGAGAGAAGAGGGATTTACTCTTCTACAGGATCCAAATCATCAGATTCGATTTCTACAGTAGCCTCTACCTCAGGTGTCTCTACAGTAGCCTCTACCTCAGGTGTCTCTACAGTAGCCTCTACCTCAGGTGTCTCTACAGTAGCCTCTACCTCAGGTGTCTCTACAGTAGCCTCTACCTCAGTTGCTTTTGCCTTTTTGGTAGTTACTTTTTTGGTAGTCTTTTTCGTCTTTTTATCAGCCTCTTCAGGATCTATAACACCTGCTTCACCTAGAGCAAAGATTACTTCCTCTTCAGGATGGTGAGGACTATCTACCATTCTAGCAATTCGTTTCTTACCTGATTTCTTAAAGTATATTCTGTATGTACTTGTATGTGCAACTACATTTCCGCCAATTGGACGAGTTGGATCACCAAAGAAGACATCAGGGGATGCCATAACTTGATTTGTGGCAATTGCAGCACAGTTGTATGTTTCTGCAATTCTTGACAACAAATGAACAAAATGATTTAGTTTTTGTTGTCTTACGGACAATGTTCCTCTTCCAAGATATTCAGCACGGAACAGTCCAACTGCAGAATCTGCAACAATTAATTTAACATTGTTTTCTTCAATTACTGGACCAGATTCTTCAAGAATCAATACTTGGTGTGAGCTGTTGTATGCACGAGCTACTATGATGTTATCTAAAACTTTTTCAGGATCCATGTCATGAGCTTTGGCAATAGACACTATTCTTTCAGGTCTGAAAGTATTTTCAGTATCAATGTATAATACAGAACCTTCAAGGCCTCCTTCTTCTTTGCTTTTTTGAACCATCACAGACATTGTATGAGCAAATTGTGTTTTACCACAACCAAACTCACCATAAACTTCTGTTAATGCTTGAGTCTCTATACCACCATCAAATAATGTATCAAGACAATTTGTACCAGTGGTAATTCTACCAATACTTTGTCGGTGTTTGTAAATTTCAGTTGCACTTGTAAAATGTTTGGCAATTAATCCACCTTCAACTAAATGTTGTCTGGCTTTATTGACAATTTTTTCAGCAGTATCCTTTTCCATTCCAGTTATTTCTGCAATTTCTACAGGACCTCTAACGATGAGGTCCATGACGTTGTGGACACCTGCATCGGATAATTTTCTTGTAGTTACAGGACCTACGCCCTCTAAACTATCTAATCTTAAATCTTCTACCATACCGTATAGTACGGTACCAGTACTTTATAAGAGTATTGTTTGGGAAAATGATCGTAAAAGAGGTAAATTTTAGTAAAAATCGACTATCGTCTCTTTCTTCTTTGTCCAGGTTTGTTTTGACCAGGGAATCTGCCTAAGACAAATCGTTTCTTGAAATTGCTTTTATTTCCAACACTAGAACTAGTGCCTACAATTTTTCTACCTTCAACTTTTGGTGTTTGGCCTCTAACTTTACCTGCTTTGGTAAGTGAACCGTGTGTTGCCATGTTTTAAAATAAGAATTAGTGAATTTATGTATTTGGATAACTACCAATACTTTGCCTTAACAGTCTCAATGACTTTCTCATGTTCCTTACTCTTTCTGCGAGCATATTTTTCCATTGCACCTAAAGGTACACCGCCAAGAGATCGTGCAATCGCGTTAAAGAAGTATCTCTGTGGACCTTTAGAACCAGTTTTAGTCATGAATTTTTGAATACCATATTTGAAATTATGTTGCCATGTTTTGTATAAAACACCTAATTGTGCAGGAGTCATTTCGTTTCCAATATGGAAGAAATCAGATTTTTCAAGCAATCCAATTGGAACGAATGTTAGTGCTGTAGCAGTAAACATAGAATCAGGTTGTTCTCGTTCTAATTCACTGAGCAATCTAATAGTTTCCCAAGAATCCTCAGGAGTTTCATCATTATCAAGACCCATGATTAAAGTAAATGCAGGAATCCAATAGTCTTGGTTCAAAGTCTTAACACCTTCTTTTACAACCCAGTGCCATTCAGATGGATCATACGGTGCAAGTTTTCTATCAGCATACTTGCCAATTAATCTAAGACTGCCAGTTTCAAATCCAGCTTGAATTCCAATCATATTATCAGGACTAGCTTTCATGATTTTAGAGAGATTAGGAATAAGTTTTTCATCAGCAATTGCGCCTGCTAGTGTTCCGTGGGTTGGATTAGTATGTTCGACTCCAGTAGACATGATAGCAGTAAATAATTCTTCCAAGGCTTCTCTGTTAGGTTCCATCCCTTTGGCAGTTCTAGGATCCATACCATAGACAAAAATATCATCACTGTGAATCCATGCAGATTTTGAACCGCCTTTCTTAATGTTAACTTCAATTTCTTTTTTGACTTTTTCTGGAGAATAATATCTTAAAGATCGTAGTGTTACGTCACAGAATTTACAGCCTCTTCCACAACCACGCATTACTTCAACCATTCCATGCATACTTGGTTCAACAATGTCAGGAATTTCTTCTAGTTCAGGTCGATCCCAAAAGTTAACAAATCTTCCATGAATCTTTTTTCCTTCTCTTTCAAATTCTTTAATGTTAACCTTAAAGTCACTTCTCTTTCTGAAAGGATCCATGTTTTCAAAATCCCCGTTAATCAAATAGTTAAAGAATCGACCTGCATGTCCATCAATTTCAGGTGCGATACCACCAAGCTCTCCTTCAAGAATTGCATATATTCCAAATTCTTCAATTTTAGCTGGATCATAATTGTACTGCCAAGTTCCAGATGCACCAGAAATTACTTTGGCTTTACTTCCAGTCCTTGCTTTAGCAGCTTTAATTCTATGATGTAATTCAGCATTGTAAAATTCATCATATGATGTTTGTTTTCTACCATAAGTAAATGTCATAGTGACAGGACCCATTCCCAATGGATCCATTTCATAAGTTCCGATAACTTCAGTTTCAGGACCGATGAATTTTTCAATATGATTTGGGTGAGCAACAACTACATCTTTTCGTGCAAAGCCATCACGTAATAAACCAGCTTCTAATTTTCTTAATCCATATGGAGCATATTTTGCAACACCGTCAATATCAGGAGACCAATTACAAATGAAATCAAATAGAACTTTTGGAGTTACTTGATTTCCAAGAATCTTATACCAAAAACTGCTTTTATCTCTGCCAGGGTCAAGTGCCGGAGCACATCCGAAAAATGTTGCAAGCGATAATCCCCTATAAGGAGACATTAAAGTTCTATCAGCAGTTAAGACTATTTTTGGTGTACCCATACCCTTCATGGGAATGATTTTCTGATTTATTTTAAACCTTGCTAGGCAAAATTAGTAATTTTCTAAAATTCCAGCCTTATTCCTATGTAAATAACCAAATTCCTTGTTTTTGGATAAATGGTCTCCATCAAACACAGTGCCATCTCTGCAAGTAAGATCCTCACCCACACAGCAACTACCACAAATACCAACTCCACATTTCATCATTCTTTCAAGGCTAGCTTGAACAAAGATTTGTTTTGAATGCGCAGCCTTGACAGTTTTGTACATCATAATTTCAGGACCGCAAACATACACTGCGTCAAAGTGAGTTTCATTGACTAATTTTTCAACCAAATCAGTTACAAATCCTTTCTCACCATAGCTACCATCATCAGTTGAAACAATCACTTGATGAGAATTATTTTTTAGTAATTCATTAGACAAGTCTTCAAAGAATACCTCGTCTTTTGATTTAGCACCCATCAATACAGTAACGTCATCAGTAGGTTTTACAAAAGTAAGTAGTCGCATCATAGGTACAAGACCTGTTCCACCACCAACCAGCAAAAGTTTTCCTTCTTTAACATCAAATGAATTTCCATAGGGACCTCTAATTCCTATTTGTCCTCCAACTGGAACATTGAATAGACCAGTTGAAGAAGGACCATGCTTTCTAACTGTAAATGCTGCCTTTCCAGATTCTTTTGAAATCATTATACTCATTGGTAATTCATTAACTCCAGGAATCCAAACCATAGCAAATTGTCCAGGAAGAACATTTGGCATAACATCGTCTGAAAAAACCAAAGTCCTAACAGTAGGTGTTTCGTCAATTACTTTTTCAATTGTAACAATTGTTGGATGATTAGGATTTCTTTGCAAGACCCACCATGTCCTTTATTGTAGCATAGTTATTTCTCTTCATATATTCCAAAATTCCTTTGTTAATATCATCAAAAACTCCAACCCAGTTATCACCTATTGCACTACCAAGTTGAACTGCAGAAGCTCCGGCCAAAAAGAATTCTACTGCATCCTCCCATGTGGAAACTCCTCCACATCCAATAATAGGAATATCATATTTTGAAGAAATTTCATAAACACATCTTAAGGCAATTGGTTTAATCGGAGTTCCAGATAATCCACCAAATTTGTTACTGAGTATAGGTCGTTTGGTTTCAACATCAATAGCCATTGCACGAACAGTGTTAATTGCAGTTATAGCATCAATTCCAGAATCAACTGCATTACTTACAGTATTCAGATAAGTACTGGTTCCTAAACCAACTTTTGCAATTACTGGCACATTTGTTGATTTTTTTACAGTGGACACAATTGCTTTAACCAATCCAGGATCATCCCCAACTTCTAGCCCAACTTTAGCAACATGAGGGCACGATAAATTCAATTCGTAAGCTTTGACTTTACAATTTTTGAATTCCTTTATCATATCTTCAAAATCTTCAGGTACAGAGCCCACTAAACTTACTATAATTGGTACAGCTTGATTGGGTTCAATCATTTTAGCAAAATTTGAAGCGCCAGGATTAGATAATCCAACTGCATTTATCCATCCACCACCTCCAACACTGAAAATTGTGGGATTTGGATAACCTTCCCATGGTGCAGTACTAAGAGATTTTGTAACAACAGCACCAGCACCTGATGCATAAAGTCGATTAAACACGTCAAGAGATATGCCTAGAATTCCAGACGCGAGCATTACAGGTTTATCTAATTGAATTTGACCTATGGAAGTTGCAATACTAGGTTCCACTTTGATTAGTGAGCATAGTTTCGAATATAACAGTTGATTCGTGATTCTGGTACCTTTTTTAAAGGTGATTTAGAATCAACTAGTCATGTATTCTGTAATATTAACAGAGTTAGGAATCTCAGTTTTCAACGATGGGAAACTAGACAAGGCATTTGCTTTCTCAAACCCTGTGAAAGAATACTTGCTTGTGAAAAATAAAGAATCAAAATTAAATGAACTGATAAATTATTTAGCATCTACTCAGAGAGGATTTTCTGTAAGTGATGAATCATTACTTGCAATTCTAAAAAAATATTCAATTGATTGTCATTTAATGGAATCCTCAGAATTAGCTACAGTTCAAGATACAAAACCACAAATTATTGTCGATTCAGGTTTTGCTTCTAACTTACAAGATACATTAGGAAAATTAAGAGAATTTGCTTTAGATTTTTCATCTTCAAAAGTTACGGAAGTCTCAGAGAGTCCAGATCTCCACATCATCCAAGCAATTAATTCTCTAGATGAAATTGATAAGATTGCAAACGGACTGAGTTCAAGACTAAGAGAATGGTATGGATTGCACTTTCCAGAATTAGACAACATAATTGATAGTATTAATGGATATGCACAAATTGTTCTGGCAGGCAAACGAGAGTCATTAACTAAACAAGTTTTTGAAGATGCAGGTTTTCCAGAATCAAAAGTGGAAATGTTATCATTAATTTCATCAAAAAGCAGAGGAGGAGACATTTCGGATATCAATTTAGCAATTGTGCAATCAATTGCAAAACAAGTTTTAGACTTTCATGAATTACGTAAAAAACTTGAAGAACATGTTGAAACAGAAATGCAAGAGATTGCTCCAAATCTTTCAGCAATTCTAGGAACCGCAGTTGGTGCAAGAATATTAGGAAGAGCTGGTAGTCTTAAAAAAATGGCATCACTTCCTGCCAGTACAATTCAAGTCCTAGGAGCTGAAAAAGCATTATTCAGATCATTGAAAACAGGTTCTCAACCTCCAAAACACGGATTACTATTCCAACATGCGATGGTTCATGCAGCTCCAAGATGGCAAAGAGGAAAAATTGCACGTGCAGTTGCTGCAAAAGCAGTCATTGCTGCAAGAGTTGATGTATACGGTGAAGGATTGAACCAAACTTTACTTGAGAAACTAAACGTTAGAGTTGATGAAATAGGCAAGAAATATGAAAATCCTACTGAAAAAGACACGAGACCACCTCCATCATTTAGAAGAGAAGGAAGCTATAGAGATAGTCCAAGAAGAGAAGGTGGAGATAGAAGAAGAGCAGATAGAAGAGAAGGAAGCTATAGAGATAGTCCAAGAAGAGAAGGTGGAGATAGAAGAGAAGGAAGCTATAGAGATAGTCCAAGAAGAGAAGACAAGAATTCAAATAAAAAGAGAAAGAAGTTTGGAAGAAGATAATAAATCATTTTTTTGGATAAAATCAGAAGGCCAAAACAAGCTAGCAACTGAAAACATGGTTCCTGGAAATCAAGTTTACAAAGAAAAATTAATTATTAAAAAGAATATTGAGTACAGATTATGGGATCCATTTAGGAGCAAATTAGCTGCAGCAATAATGAATGATCTTGATTATTTTCCTTTTGAAAATAAAAGTTCGGTTTTGTATCTAGGAGCATCTACAGGAACTACAGTTAGCCATATTTCAGATATTGTAGGACCTATGGGAATAGTCTTTGCAGTAGAACATGCAAGTAGAGTTGCAAGGGATTTCTTAGATAGAGTTGCAACATATAGAAAAAACATTATTCCAATTTTGCAAGATGCAAGAAAACCAAAAGAGTATTTTTCAGTATTTGGAAAAGTAGATGTAGTGTATGTAGATATTGCGCAACCGGATCAAACACAAATTGCGATGGATAATTGTGAGATGTATCTAAAAAAAGGAGGGTATTTCTTTTTAGTTATCAAAACTCGAAGTATAGATGTTACAAAAGCACCAAAAAGAATTGTGGAAGAAGAAATAGAGAAATTGAAACCAAGATTTGATGTTTTACAGACTATTGATTTGCACCCTTATGACAAGGATCATGCAATTGTAATTTCAAAATTCAAAAATTAGTTATTGTCAATTATTTTCTGAACAGGTTTCCAGCTTTTACGCACAAATTTAGGCATCTCATTATTTTGTTTATAATATTTTGTTACAAATTTGACAGTGACAGAATCAGAGGGATAACCACTTCCCAAATCATATTCTTTTCTTAATTTCATTATTGCTTTGTCTCTAGTAACTTTAGCTAAGATGGAAGCTGCAGAAACTACTACAAACCTACTGTCTGCACGATGAAATGACTTGATCTTATGATTATCAGATAGTTTGGATATTTCTTTTCCAAATCTAATTGGATTTACATCGCATGAATCAACATATGAAATATCAGGATTTAATTTTGAAACAACTTTTGCCATATATTTTGCCTCTAAACCATTTAGACAGTGTTTCTTTACACTAGCATCAATAGACCTAGGAGGAATTTTTGCAATATAGTAATCATCTACAATTTCAATAATTTTTTTGTAAAGTTGTTCACGCAATTTAGGAGTAAGCTTTTTTGAATCTTTTACACCTAATGCACTTAATTTTTTAATATTTTTTTTCTGCAATGAAATTCCAGCTATCACTAGAGGTCCCAACATTGGGCCACGTCCAGCATCATCAATACCACAAATTTGCACGAATTGTGTCTTAAAACACAAGTATTAAACCGTTAGACGTTTAGAAAAATTGAAAACCAATTGGAATTTCCAGACGAAACTTTTCAAGAAATAATTGAGGGTAAAACAAAACTACTAGTCCCAAAAAAATCAATCACAGATAAAGTTCCTCCAATGAAACCTGCATTTTTTAATCCCAAAGCAAAGGTGAATAGAGATTTTTCCATAATTGCATATTCAGCTTTTCTAAAAAAATTTCAAGGTCCAAGAATTTTCTTAGAGGGTCTATCAGGAGTTGGTGCAAGAGGATTACGAGTAGCAAATGAATTGGATGTTGAAAAAGTGATAATCAATGATCTTAATCCCACTGCGCTAAAAATGGCAGAGTATTCAGCAAATCTAAATGAAATAAAAAATATAGAATTTTCTGAAAAAGAAGTATGTAGATTTTTTAGCAACTATTCAAAAAAAGGAGAAAGAGGTTCAATAGTAGACATAGATCCATTTGGCTCGCCTGCAGCATATTTTGATTGTGGGATTAGAGCAACTATGCATGGAGGCATATTATCAACTGCAGCAACAGACCTTCAAGTCTTAAACGGTCTCTTTCAATCTGCCTGTAAAAGAAAGTATGGAGGAATTCCAGTTAGAACAGAGTACGGAAATGAAATCGCAATTAGGCTAATACTAGGTGCACTGAGAGCAGTAGCAGCAAGATTAGGCGTGGAAATTACTCCAATGTTTGTGGAAAGTGAAATGCATTACTATAGAACATATGTCAAAGTTTTCAACAGACCAGATCAGAAAGAAAATCTAGGATATATTCTGCATTGTAAAAATTGCGGGTATAGAGAAATCACATTAGAGCAAGAACAGGAATGCAAACTATGTAAATCAAAAATTAGCATTGCAGGACCATTATGGATTGGAAATCTTTTTGACAGAGAATTTGTTCAAAATATGCTGGATGAAAACTCTGAATTAGAAACAGACAAAATTTGTGAAAAAACACTTCTTAAATGCCTAGAAGAAGCAGACATGCCTGGAACTTATTTTACAGTAGATGAAATTGCGTCTTTAATGAAATCATCGCCACCAAAATTAGAAAAAGTAATTTCAAGGTTAAAAGAAAACGGATTTTTATCTAGCATAACAGCATTTAATCCAACAGGATTTAGAACCAATGCAAATATCAACGAGATAATAAAAATTTTTGAAACTATCCAATAAAACCTAAACATACAAGATACAATTCACTACTTTGTTTTCTACTTGCGTCAGGTTTTGTGAGATTAACTCTAGAGAATTTTTTCTTCACATAATCTCTAAATTCCATAGAGTATTCACCGTCAAAAACTTTGAAGACAGCATTTCCTTTATGTGCTAAAACTTTGTCCATGATTTTTGTACAGTCATAATTCAGTGAAATTTGTTTTGCATGATCAACGGACCAATTTCCGCTTACTTGTGGTGAAAGATCACAGATAACTGCATTAACCTTACGTCCAAAATAAGATAATACTTCATCAACTACATGTTCATCTTCAATATTTTCTCGTATAATATGAGCACCTGGAATTTCTTCCACATAAGACAAATCAACTCCCATAACTTTACCTTGATTTCCAACTAATTTCATAGCCATTTGAGTCCAACCTCCAGGAGCACATCCAAGATCCAGAACATTGAATCCAGGCCCTATAAGACGGTATGAACGATTTAATTCTTGTAGTTTAAACGCAGCTCTGCTTCGAAAACCTTGTTCATGGGCTAATCTACGATAGTGATCTTTTCGTGCATCAGCTAGTTTCATTTGGCCTTCACAGGTTTTTTCAATTCAGCAAGTACCCAATCCTCAATGAACTGGCAGTTTCTAGGACTAATTTCACCTTCTAGTGAACATTTCTGCTCTACAGGACAAACTAAACATGGTGCATTCTCAATTGATTGAGTGCTAATCGGAGTCTTCTTTAAAATTAATTTGTACGTCCAACGATTATTCTCAAGAAGTTTTTCCCTTGTGATTGTACCCATTCTTTCAAGTTTTAATGCTAAACGAGAACCAATTTGATTTGTCAGTTTAAGCTTTTTCCATAATTCACCTTGGAACATTCCATCAGATTCTTTCTCAGCCAAAATATCACAAACTTTGTTTGTCAATCTTTCCATGTCAACTTTTTCTATTTGGAAATTTTCAATTTCTTCGTCAGATAATTGCTCTTCTAATTCTTCTTCTAGTGTTTTCTCAGCTTCTCTTTTAGCTTCTTCTAATTCTTTTTTAGTTAATTTTTTTACTTTTTCAGGTTTAGCTTCTGCTTTTTTTGCTGTTTTCTTTGCAGGTTTAGCTTCTGCTTTTTTTGCTGTTTTCTTTGCAGGTTTAGCTTCTGCTTTTTTTGCTGTTTTCTTTGCAGGTTTAGCTTCTGCTTTTTTTGCTGTTTTCTTTGCAGGTTTATCATCAAGAATTTTCTTTTTCTTTTTTAACTCATCAAGATCAGCCTTGATTTTTTCTGCTTCTTCAATCAGAGTATCTTTTTTCTTTGCCATCAAATCACCTTAAATTTTAATTTCAATTTCTTAATTATCAATCAGTATTTAATTCCTATTTAACAGTAAAAGTTCCTTTAGCAGAGATATTCTTGAGTTGTTTTGAGACCATTTCTATGACTATATCATACGAACCAGGAATAGTAATTACCTCAGAAAATGTGTCTCCAACTGGAATTATTTTGCTTCCAGATTCAAAACATTGTTCAAAGAATCCGCCTTGTGTAATTACGTCACTTTTTCCAGAAGAATAAACTGTAATGTATAGATCTCCACAACTAAATGAAGAATCACTGATTTTAACTTGAATTTCAACAGGTTCTGATGTAGAATACTGCTTAGATAGTCCAATTATTTCAATTGAGGCATTGTGAGAAGAGCCCCCATCAGAAAAAGACATGGGCAACAGGTTTAGTTCTCTATCAGGTTTTTGAAGAACATCAGACAAAACTGCAGCACCAAACACTATTGAGAAAATTACAGGTAAAACAAATACAACAAAAACTCGTTTAGTAGCCATTTTGTTTTAAAATCTATAATTCCCTTATATCTATTTAGCAAAATTTCAAGGGTCAAGATCAATTTGACGAATGAGTTAAATCGTAGCCAACTAAATATCGCTAGATGCGACTTAGAAAATTCAGAGTTAGAGCATATCGTTGCATTCATGATTCTGGAGAAATTACAGTTGGAGATTTAGCAGCTTTTGTAGGAAGAAATGAAAGTGGAAAAACTACAATTCTTCAAGCACTGACACTGTTGAATAAAGATGAAGAAATTTCAGAATTAGATCTTTGTGACGAAATGAATGAGGAATTAAAGGAAGAAATGAGACTAGCCGAAGGTGAGTTTGATCTAAGTCAAAATGAAATCAGCATCATTAAAGAAAAATTTCCAGGACTGCCAGAAATAAAGAAAATTAAATTATTTAGAACGAATCAAAATCCAAGGGTCCAATATGAATTTGAAAATATCAAACTCGGTGAAGATGGCAATGAAGGATTAAACTCTTGGGAGAATTTCTCAAGACAAATTTTTAGTTTCTTAGATACCATTCCAAATCACCTGAGAATCCAAATTGATACAAAATTCTTTGAAGGCGAAGTTCCAAAAAACCAAGAAGTGTTTGATAGAGGAATGGCAGAATTTAGCAATCAATTTCACGTCATAGCAATTCAAGAGCCCAAAGTCATTGAAGAATGGGAGAAAATCTATGATAGTCCAGAAAGTCAATTTTCAAATCTTCTAAGTGGAGAAAGTGAAAAAGTCGCGTTGCAAAATTTTATTGCATCAGAATTACATCCAAGATTTGTTTATTTTTCAGATTACAAAAAAATCTACGGAAATATCAATCTCAATGAATATCTCAGAGAAGAAAGTGGCAAACGTCCAGATTCAATAGAGTTTATTGAAGAATTCGACAAAGCAGAGACAGTTAGAAATCTATTCTATTTAGCAGAACTAGATATCAAAGAGTTAGACGAGGTCAAAGAGAGTCCTTCAAAATGCATTAAACTTCTCAATGCGGCAAGTAATAGATTAAGTAAAAAATTAAATCCAGCATGGAAAGGTGATCCCATCCATGTTGACTTGAGATATAATCCAGGCAACATAATGAGTGTTGTAATTTCAGATGTTCACAGAGATGGAACTATTACAAACACAGGATTGTTAAACAGAAGAGCCGAAGGTTTCAAATGGACATTTTCATTTATTGTCAACTTTGCAGCTGAAACACAAAGAGCAGAGTTAAAAGAAGCAATACTACTATTAGACGAACCCGCAAGAAATTTACACCCTACACAACAGATGGGAATTTCAGATTTACTGAAGAATTTGGCTGGATCAAACCAAGTATTATATGCAACACACTCACCATTTATGATATTTGATTATACACCAGGAAACTTACTTGTGGTAGAACTAGACAAGAGAAAACATCTCAGCAGAATATTTTATGATTATTGGAATGCGGATGATAAAACACTGACACCTATTTTATATGGACTTTGTAGGGGTCAAGTTGAATCCATTGTAGATAGAGAAATAGGAACAAACTCAAGGCCAATAATCATAGTAGAAACAATGTCAGATGCAATGTATCTTAATGCATTTGACAAATTCTTGCAAGACCCAAATATTTCAATGAATCCACTAAATGTAGTTGCAGCATATAACAAAAATTCAGTTTTACCATTAGCAATATTTTACAGAAACCACGGATATAGAACATTTGTTTTATTAGACAACTCTGAAGAATCAAAACAGATCTCTGCTCAGCTTGTTTCAAATGAATTTTCACCAATACAAACTATTTTCTTTGAAAGAGAAGGTAAGAAGCTGGAATCAATTGAAGATTATATTGCTCTTGAAGATTATTTGTATCCAGTAAACCAAACCTATGAAATTAAGCTAAGGAGAGAAGGCTTTTCCAACCTTTCCCCTCAAGACCTTACATCTAAAGAAGGCAAAGGAGTTTTAGAAAAATTGAAAAAAATTTGGCAAGATCATAGAGATGAGGATTGGGGGGAATTCAATAACGAGGAGATTACAAGATACATCTGTGAGAAGATTACATTAGAAGAAACCAGTTTTCTATCAGACAAAACCAAAGATCAATTCAGATCATTATACAGACTAATTGCAGAACGTATTAGACAATACCAAAACGAAGGTACAAAACTGGACTTGGACAAATTTCAAAAGGCCAAGCATTAAGATTTAAGAAGTTTGCTCATGAAAAGCACTAAACTGAGAAATAGAAATACGAGGAAAAATCTTTAAGGTTTAAGTGAGAGATATTGAATTTGAATTACATGAATAGATCCTCTACTAGAGGAATTTTCCTAGCAATTGCATTGTTACTTTCAACAGTATTAATGATATTGCCATCAGATATCTATGCTGAAGAAATCACAGTTACCAGTATTGCGTTAGATGAAACATCAGTAATGGAATTGACAAATGATTCAGATAAAGAAGTCAACACTTTGAGAATTTGGCTTGGAAGTGATTTTAATTTCAAGTCATTTAAAACAGAAAAAGGATGGGTAGGAGAAAAGAATGCCCAAGGAGTAATTATTTTTACATCATCAGAATCCATCAAACCTGGAGAATCTGTAAAATTTGGAATAAAGACAGACAAGCCAATCACAGGCATTAATTGGAAAGTTTTAGATAAAAAGAATACACAAATTGACACAGGAATTACATCTCCTGGAGAAATAAAGAAAGTTGTTAAGAATCCAAAACCAAATCAAAATTCAGGGACAGTTGGTCAAGGCATATTATTGAAATCAGAATTTAGAATAGTCCCAGAAAAACCAAATGTGGATTCAACAATCAGAGTAACAGGAGACAATTTTGGATCATCACAAGAATTTGATTTTTATATTGATTCTAAGAAACTGGGAACTTTTGTGACAGATGAAGAGGGTCATTTTATAACCACAATGAAAATTCCAAAGGAGCAAAAAGCTGACAGAGTAGATTTCATTATAAAAGACAAAGAAGGTCAAGAAAAGAAATTGAGTCTCAGAATTGGAGAAAACATCAATAGAATTCCAGATGACGTAAATACACCACTTACAGTTAAAGGAATTCCAAAAATTGTTCATAGAGGAGACTTTTTAGAAATTTTTGGAACAGCATCTCCAGGTAGTGGTGTTTCGATAGAGATTATGGGACCAGACAACAATATCATCAGAACAAGGACAGCAGAAACAGACAGTAAAGGAAATTGGAAATTAGATTCATTACTAGTTCCATTGGATAGACCATTTGGTAAGTACATAGGAACTATTTCAGATGGAAGAAATACAATAACTGGAGAGTGGGAAATAAAATCAGATAAAGTAATCATCATTACTCCTAACAATTTAAAATATGAACCAGGTGAGACCATGAAATTTAATGGAACAGCATTACCCAACAAATCAATTGAAATAGTATTAGAAGATCCTTTAGGAAAAGAAATTGTTTCAGATATCGTCAAAGTTGATGAAACAGGATTTGTAAAATTTGAATTCCCTACTACACAAAGCACTCCAGAAGGAACATACACATTGATTGCAACGCAAGAAAAAGAAAAAGAATTCACATATGCAGGACTGGGTCAACTTCCAACAATTCCTGTAAATTTGGAATTTGATAAACTCAGTTATAAAATTGGAGAGACAGCAGTTATTACACTATCAGGAAAAGCATCAGAGGTTGTCAATTTGTTAATTATTGATCCTTCAGACAAACCAAAAGGAAAATCAACATCCATCACTTTACAACCAGATGGACGAGGAACCCACACTCTAAAGTTAGATGGTTATTCATCAGGGGTATATACCGCAGTTATCAGTAAAGGTACTGCACAAAGTTCAGAAGTTTTCACAGTAGGCCTGCAAACAGGTTCTGGAGAAATCAAAATCAATACAACAAAGTTAGATTACCATCCAGGGGATTCAATTTTGGTTTTAGGTGAAACAGGTTCAAACGTTCTTCTCACAGTAACTTTGATCAATCCAGAAGGTGAAGAAGTGAAGATCAAAGAAACATTTTCAGACAAAAATGGAAAAATTTCAGAAGGGTCATTTAGGGTTCCAACAGATGCAAAGAGAGGAGAATGGATAATTAATGCAAAAAGTGGATCAAACTTTGACAATGCAGTAATCAATGTTGTCAGAGAAAAATCTGAAGGCATGACAATAGAAGTGGGAATAGGACAAGAAATTCCAGGGTACGGTAAAACAATCAACATACATGTTTTCGGAGCTTCGCAAACAGTTGAACTTGATATTATTGCAGAAGATGGAGAGATTATTGACGAATTATCATTCCCAGCATCAAAAGAAGGTGAAATTAACCAACCATGGATAATACCAAAAGATACAGAGCCTGGAACATATACGATCAAGGTCTCAGATGCACATAGTAATGCAGAAACAACATTTAAAATTGAATAGGTTCAAACAATTTTATTTCAGATAATCATGACACTGATCATGAATCTTAAGGACAAAATTGCAGAATATCCAAATTTCCCTAAAAAAGGCATTTTATTCAGGGACTTTAGTCCAATTTTAAAAGATCCATCTTCATTATCATTTATTGCAGATGAATTTTCAAAATATTTCCATCCAAAAGATGTGGATATTTTTGCAGGGATAGAGTCAAGAGGATTCATTCTGGCCTCAATTTTAGCCTCAAGATACAACAAAGGAATGATGATGATTCGGAAAGATGGGAAATTGCCCGGTAAAACTACAAAATTAGCATACACGATTGAATATGGAAAAGATACAATAGAAATTCAAAAAGACATCATCAAAAAAGGAGAAAAAGTACTAATTTGTGATGACTTGCTTGCAACAGGTGGTACCGCTAAAGCATCTGCAAAATTAATTGAAAAAGTTGGAGGCAAAATTGTAGGGTTTGCTTTCATAATAGAATTAGTTGAACTTAACGGAATCAAAGGAATCAGTAATTATAAGTGTAAATCATTGGTGAAATATTAATGGAAAAAGATGTAGAAATAGGAATTTTTGGAGGAACAGGAATTTACGATTCAGGTTTACTTGAAAATCCACAAGAAATTGATATTGATACACCATACGGAAAACCTTCAGACATAATCACTGTTGGAATTTTCAAAGGAAGAAAAATTGCATTTCTTCCAAGACATGGAAAAAAACATGCAATCCCCCCACATAAAATTAATTTCAAAGCAAACATTTGGGCTTTTAAAGAATTAGGTGTCACCAGAATTATTGCACCATCAGCTGTAGGAAGTTTAAAAGAAGAGTTCGAACCAGGTCATTTTGCATTACCTAGTCAATTCCTAGATTTTACAAAATCAAGAGAGGGAACGTTTTCAGAAGATGGAAGAGTAATCCACATTTCAGTTGCAGATCCTTTTTGTCCAGAATTGCAATCATCAATTCTACAAGTAACAGATAATCTGGATATGAACATGCACAAGTATTGTACATATGTCTGTATTGAAGGTCCGAGATTCTCTACTAAAGCAGAATCAAAATTTTATAGAACTACAGGCGCAGATATTATTGGAATGACACTAGTGCCAGAATGTCAACTAGCAAGAGAAGCACAAATGTGCTATGCATCAATTTCTACTGTTACAGATTATGATGTTTGGGCAGAAAAACCAGTTACAGCTAAAGAAGTTCTTGAAACACTTTCAAAGAATGTAGAAAGAACAAAGAAAGTTTTAACTGAATTAATTGATAAAATTCCTAAAACAAGAAGTTGTTCATGTGCTAAGGCATTAGAAGAAGCAGAATTCTAGTCATCTACAAAGGATTCTTTTGTGAGACCCTCTGGAAGAGTCAAATCTCCTTGGAGTAAATTTCTCTGGAGTAATAAAATTACTTCATCTACATCATATCCTAATTTTTTTAATTCCTTTTCAGTTGTTTGGGAAAGCTTTGCACCAATATTTTGTCCACCAATTCTACCAAATGCAATAGCAGTAAAACGAAACTCATGGTCGTCAATTGTGAATTTACCAGTAATTTTAGCAGCCATTTGGCTTCCATGAATATTATTAATGTGAACTTTGAGTTCCATGTCAAAATTAAATTTCTACAGCTTTGTTAACATTGTCATCAATCAAGAAGCTCCAATGTTTATCATCTTCAATTTTGAAATCTTTAACCTTCAAAGGAATTACTTTCTCATCAAGGCACTCATGTTTGATTTCTCCATTTTCTTTTAGTTTTACCAATTTCCATTTGTATTTGCCTTGTTGAAGTTTGCATACAGAAACACCCCATTTTGCATCAGGATCTATTTTGGGCATTCCTACCAAGTCTGCTAGTTCTTCTATTCCAAGTTGTTTCTCTTCACAGAATTTTTTCTTGCAAACACCACATCTCCAAACATCAACTGAACCTATGGTTCGTTCATCAATGTTGATATTTATCACACCAAAGTAAACTGGCTGATGTTTGCAGGTTTCAGTATCGACACTCAACGTTGTTCACCCAACATTAGTATTATTTAGTTCTTGCATCATCATAGGGTTTTTCCAACATCACTCCTATGTTATCAACTATTTTGTTTCGCTTAAATTCAATATTTTGTCTTTCACACATCTTTCTATACATATTCACAGCAGTGAATCTAGGATGCATTGCTTCAAATTCGGTGGGGGAAATATCAATAAAGGCACCAAGAGACATTAGATCTTGTGATGCTTTTTTAGCATCATTTGTAGAGATTTTTAATTTTTCAGCGATTGATTCAAAAGACATTTTTCCAAAGCATGTAACCAACAAGTAAACTTTAGCTTGGATTGCATCTAAACAAATTTCAGATACAAGATCTTTTTCAATTCCAGAATAAGACATTATTTTTATTAATTATCATGACAACATAAAACATGATCTATACAATTATTTTTTGACCAAGATTTTTTTAGAAATTTTTAATGAAAACCCCATCGCAATGAAATGAACGATTGCACCTAAAATTGCAGCATAAATCAAATTATCTAAAATGATCCAGATAAGAACAAACGTAATGATGGAGGGAATTGTGATTATTACTGCAATAAGAGCACCTCTTAGTGCAATTTGACTGATTGAAAGTTTAGATTGTTTACCATCAGACAATAGTTAAAATTTCAAAAATGGTAATAAAAACCAAAGATACTTTATATTTGGCAGACAATAATTTTTACTGTTTGGCAAGTTATAAGGGAACATATTCAAATGAACAATCTTTGAATTTTGTAATTCCCATCATCATAATTCTGTTTTTAGGCATAATCTACATCATGACACAAAGAGCAGATTCAGGTTTTGTGAGTTTCATTCTAATTGGTGCAGCAGCACTTACAATGTTTTACTGGGCCAGAGTTCTGAAAAGAATGGCAAAAGATCAAAAACCAATTTACACACAAGCAAGAGAGCAAGAATCAAAGAATTGGGTTTATGATTTGATAAAAGGAGAAAACGAGTTTGTTTTTGTTGCAGAAGTTCCAGGTCCAGAAGATAAAATTGCAGTTAGACTAGTAGATGGCATATTATACATCAGAGGAACTGCAGGATTTTCAAAAGAAGTTCCTATAGAAGGAGTAAACGATATGCAAATTTTTGATTTCAAATACAGAAATGGTGTATTGACACTAAGAATAAAATAACTATAGACTTTTTGCTAATTCTAATTTTTGTGGAAGATATTTGTCTGTAATATTTGTGAGACCATATTTTGAGAAAGCCTCCAATTCTGCTTTACGTTTTAATCTTAGAAATACATCTAATTCTTTTTTCCAAATTCCATCTTGGTATCTAGGATCTTTTTGAAGATCATAGCATCTCTTAATATCAGATTCAGTCATAGGAATAGTTGGCAGTTTGTATTTTTCAATATCAGTAGCCCAAACACCTACCCATTTTGCATCAGGCACTGTAAGTTCTCTAAGATGAGCTGCATTTGCTGAACCGGATTTTATAACCATTGCAATGTGTTCTCCATACACATCTCCGTCAGTGAGAACGATTACAGGCAATCCCATTTCATCATGCAGTCTCTTTAACAGAGTTCGAGTTGAACGTGGTGCTTGTCCACCAGTGTTAATGATGATTGATTTGAATTTTTTATCAATTTGTTCTTCAACAAATCTGGTGAAAAGGCCACCTTTTTCGATTGCAATGACAATTTCTGCACTTGTATCTACTAATTCGGCAGTAGTCAAACTAGGACCTATAGAATAACCATCAGGATGATTTGACAAGTTCATAGTTTTTCCCTCATAACCAGGAATAGTGTATTCTATGTTCAAATCACCAAAAATAGAGCTTCTCTCCTCAGGGAAGATATGAAAATCTTCTCGAGGTTTAGATGTCACAGCTTCTAAATCTACGATGATATTATCTGACTCTGATTGATCTTCAAATTCAATAGCGAAAGCCTGAGAAGAATAATAGACATCTCTTAATGTAGATGACTTTTTTTCATGAGTTAATCTATTTGCAAAAAATGCCAACCACATTAATTGTGTAAATGATCTTAATTGTGCAGAATTTCTTGAGTTTCTTATAGCTGCATTATTTCCCAAAATATATTGTCGGAGTTTTTTATCATAAACTATGTTACTGACAGATCTGCTCGGGATTGAGAATTTGGGGAATTGTCCATTATCCAAATCATCATAAATTTTGGCACCATGACTTTTGAGCATCTCTAGGATGTTTTTCTGTTTTTCATCAGCTTTCTTGCTTCGTGCATTTATCTTGCTTTGTTCTTTAGTTGTTTTCAATTTCTTTTTCCTCCTCTACTTTTTTAGATTCAACTGTATTATCATCCAATATTTTCTGATAATTAGGTGCTTTTTTCTTACCAGCAAGTTCTGTACAAAATTCTGCAATTAATGGAATATATTTTGCATAAAGATTTGCCCTCTTTTTTGCCATATCAGCCTGTCCCCTTTTAGACATGTATGCTGCCAATTTTCTTGATAAGAATTGTAATGCCAATCTTAATTCCCTCTCAATTTCCTGTCTGTCAGCAACATTTTCTTTTCCTGCTGTTTTGTATGGTATCCTAGTTGAACAAATATGAGATACTATGATGAATGGAGGATCACCTTTTACCTTGTATCTTCCCCAATCAGTGTCATTGACTACTTTTAGAACCACATCACTTCCCTCATCATACAGTAATGGAATTCTGTTAGCATAACGATACACATGTGGCCCTCCAGACTTGATATCCCCACCATATGCAATTCCCATCTCAACAATGAATGGAAAACCAGAGTATGCCGAGGGCGGACGCTGAACAACTGCGGTAAAATCAGGGTTAAAGAACTTCTTGATTCCCTTTTCTAATGGATCTTCTCCCAAAGGAGCCAAGCATGTAGAATCAGGAGCCATAAAGTCTTCAAATTTTTGAAGTGAATCACTAAGCTGAACTAATTCTTCATTAGACAAAGTACCCATCCGTTTTTCTGGTTTAAATCCTGCAAATTCTGCAAATTTCACAGCAGTTGTAGGACCAATTCTTTGAAATCGTTTTGTAAGAAATGTGGTAAGAGGTTCACCTTGAACAGTATTAGTTAATTGTTTGTAGTATGGACTTTCAGGATCCATATCAATGGAATTTGATTGAGACTCACCAAAATCCCAATAAAATAATTTATTATTTGGCATATCAATATCTTCAATTCGTATTTTGCTTAATTTATCAAAATCCATTTTTAAAAATGACATCAAAGCAATTACAACTCTTACTTGACGTGGAAGTGTTTTCCATTTCTTCTTTGCTTTCTCCATAATTCCTGTAAAACTAAAACTTTTTGCAGATAATCCCAAATCCTTTCTTACTTTTTCAATCATCGCATCGTCAATAGTAGGAATTTCAAATTGAGATTCTACTATCATTCTTCTAATTCTTTCTACATCAATCCCATGTGGATGAGGACGAATGATTGTTGGTGGTGGTGGAATTTCTTTTACAAATCTAGGATGACTGAATTTTTGCCCTTTTGGATCATCAAAAGTAATAGATGCGTATGGTGTGATCAAAGAAGTTTCATAGACATAGTCTCGTATTTTGTTTCCAGCTTTAGAATAATCACCTTCCAAGCAAATACTTACAGTAAGTCCTTTTTTTGAAACTTCTTTCGTTGTATGTTGTACAATTACAGGTTTATTCTTTTGAATGTCAAGTAATAATTCAAAAATATGTTGAGTTGCGCCATCTACAGAGCTTTTCACAGTTACTGGTTTGTTAGTTGTGATTTGTCCATAAAGAATAGCCATAGTTGCTCCGAGTCCAAACATCCCTCTTGCCTGTTTTAGTCCAAATTTAGAACCATATAGAACAGTTCCAAATGCAAGTGGAATATGCTCTGCGTCTATTCCAGGTCCATTATCTTTTACGGTCAAAATATAGGGTTTAGGATCAGGTTTTTCAGGATCAACTGCCTTGATTGTCAAATGGACATCAGGTAAAATCCCCTTTTGATCACATGCATCCAACGCATTTTCAACAAACTCTCGAACAGCTGTGTATAATGATCTTGTAGGATTACTGAATCCAGCTAAATCACGATTACTGTAAAAGAACTCACTAGGAGAAATCTGATTAAATTTTTCTTTAATAGAAGACATCTTGATCTTCCCACAATTTCATTTTCTCTTGTTTTTCTTTTCTATTTGCAGCTTCTAATTTTGTATAAACAGCACCATGCATACTTCCACTAGATATAGAGGAAATTGCATCAACTGCTAAACGTAGTTTACTTGAATCGCCAATAATTGAAACAGTTTTTCCATAAACTGAGATATGAGTACCACTAAGATTTTCCATGTTTCGTCTTGCTCTACCACCTTCTCCAATAATCCTCCCTTTTATCCTTTCAACATTTGCATTAGATTTTCCTGCGAATTCTCTAAGATCTATTACATGTAATGCATTTTCACCTTTTAGTAAAGTCATTGCATTTTCAGGAGAAAAGCCTCGACCGATAGCAGTAACAATCTCCATAGCTTTGAAGGGTTGTATTTTTTCTACATCACCTTCAGACTTGATAAAAACTTCACCAGTATCACCGTCAATATCAAGAGAAACATAACAAGCAGTTTCAATTTTTGATTTTACACTACCAGATTTACCAATTAAAACAGCAATACGGTCATTTGGAATGCGAATTAATTTTTCAAAGCTCATTTTACAATCTCCTCAAATAGTTCATCTGGATCTTCAATAGGGATTCCTCTTTTATTGAAGAATCTTCCAATGTTATTAATATCTCGTTTAAGAAATTCTTGAGCATTTGGATGTCTAAGATCAACGCCAGATCCTAAATCAAAAACTACTAACCCATTCTCAGTTTTAAAAATATTATATTCTGAAAAATCACCATGAACTAATTTTGCTTTCTTGTACAGATCCTTGAGTATGGATATAGCTTGAAAATAGTCAGTTTCATCTACTTCTGAATACAGTAAAGTTTTGGCAGGTTTCCCGCCATCACCTACAAATTCCATAGCTAAAACGTTGTTAGTCACATATAGAGGTCTAGGGACTGGAATTCCAGCCTCATAACACTGAGTCAGATTTTTAAATTCTTTTTTTGCCCAGAGATAAACTAAATTTTTTGTACCTTTTTTTACATGAGAAAATCGTGGATCTCCAAGAATATACGGTTCACGTTTTTTAAAATTTGAAGTACTTACCAAATAAATTTTCAGAGCAACATTAACATCGTTTTCATCAACACCCCAGAAAAGGACAGATTCTTTTCCAGCACTTACAGAACCGTTGACGTATGCAATAATATGATCAGTAATCATTTTGTATAAGGTCATAACAGTTGGTTTGTCTAAAACTTCATTGACAACTTTTCCTTTTTTAAAACCATCATCCAAATGTTTTCGATGTCGTTTTGCAAATAGTTTATCATCTATTTTAGATTCTAATTTTTTACTAAGTATATCAGTCATTAAATGAAATTTCCCTCACCAGATATAAGAGATCTCTATTATAAACAAAAAAAGTTTGCAAAGTCAAATCAATCTATTACATATTAAAAATTATTAAGAAGGGAACATCTGAAACTGTTTTAACTGCAAGTTCTGAACCAATTCCAAGTTTAAGAGATAAAGATACAGTTTCTTTTCCAGCCATGTTAATTATTGATGAAGTTTTCAATAGAGATTCAGCTTCATCTTTCTCAACAAATCTTTCTCCGTAATAGCTTTCACTTATGTGCATAGTTAGTTCACCTTCAATGATTTTTTTTCCCAAAAGATCAACATCACAAATATTTAACATAGATTGGTTTTGGTAGTTAGTAGTTCGTACTGAGAATTGCATTACGCATATTTACCTTTCAAAGTAGATTTTGCTCCGCATGCCTCACAAATTAAAAATGATATTCTATTTTCTTTGAGGATTTTTGTATCAGGACTTTTACATGTTGGACATTCAAGATAATCCTTAACGTAGATTTGAAATAATCTTGTAAAATCATCAGGAGCTCTTCTACCTACAAACATAGCCTTATCCCCTAATCTTTCTGCTGGAACGGCAAATTCTTTTGAAAGGTATTGTAGAACTTTGTCTGGATCTCTTCGTAAAACCTTTGGGAATTCTGAGAAATTTCGTAAGAAAGTCTTTTGGCCTTCCCACATCACATCTACCACAGGAAGCTCAAATCGGGTTTGTGATTCTTTATCGGTATCACCCAGCTTGTCCTGAATACGTTTAAGTAGATTCTCGTAATCTGTTTTAGTCACTAAAAAATAATGTATGGTAGACCCTATATGGGTTTTGAAAAAGAGAATCGTGTGGACCTTGTTTGATGCCTAATCCATCTTTCCTATACGGAAGACGTTTGTACCACATGTTGGACACGTACCTTTTACAGCAGGACGTCCGTTCTTTAGAGTAGTTTCTTTGGGATCTTTAATGTCCCTTTTTGCTCTGCATTTTACGCAATATGCTTGAACCATTATGAAATTTGTCAAACTTGGTGGTATTTAGGCAGAGGCTGTGAAAATTATTTCACTATAGACTAGATGTGCGTAAATTTTTTAGGCATCAAAAAATCAATTTTGTGTGTAATTTCAAATATCGGGATGGTTTTTTAGAAAAATATCAATAAGAAGCAGAAAAATGATGTTTTTTCAAAAATTTGTTTAGAAAACTAAGAACTTATCGATTATTATCAATTATAAACTCCTTATTAATGAAAAAACAAAATGGCGTCAAAAAAAGGAATAGTAGTAACAGTGATTATTTTAGCAGCAATAACGGGTGCGAGTTTTTTGCTATATGCTATTCCTCAGAATGATCCTACAACATTCATAGTAACTGACTATGAGAATTATTTGGACGGGGTAAAAAAAATCCATGAGGTTTTACAAGAATCAATCGAACTTGAATATCAAAACATGCAAAGTGGGAAAATATCCCCTCAAGAATATATTGCAATGACTGAAGTGACATCGTCTCAAGTAACTGCACAGATTAGTGAGTTTGTGACATCAAAACCATCAGAAGAATGGCAAACAAGTTATATCAATTACATGGATGCTTTAAAATCATTCAACTCGTACATTGTAGAAACCAAAGTTTTAGCCAGCATGATTGAAAATGAGAGTAATGAAGAGGAAATGAATAAAATTTTAGAAAAGATAGAATCTCTAAAAAAAGAGTCAGTAGAATTTGTCAAAATGTCTGACCAAACAAGGCCAGATTAGCCTCAATACCGAATTTTACTATTCATATTGGTTGGAAATCGTTAAAAAGCAATTATGTAACTAGAATTAGAATGTCTCATCAAAAAGGTAGAGTTGAAAAAGAGGTTAATGCATCTACCGCAAACAGATTACTAGTAATTTGTATTGATAGAGATAATGATGTAGGAGAAAAAACAGGAATTCTCACACCAGTAATTGGGAGAGATGCATGTATTGAAGCAGCTCAAAGATTAGCTTTGGAAGATCCAGAAGATGCAGATTCAAATTCCATTTTTGCGGCAATTAAAACATATGAAGATTTAGTCAGTAAAGGTTACCAAGTAGAAGTTGTAACTATTGCAGGAGTTAAGGATAGAGGAGTTCAGGCAGATGAAAAGATTCTTGTTGAAACAAGAAAAGTTTTAGAAAATTTTTCTGCAAACGGTGCAGTAATTGTATCAGATGGAGAAGATGATGAAAGTGTTATTCCTGTAATTCAAAATGTACTTCCAGTAGTTTCAGTACAACGAGTTGTAATGAAAGTAAGTAGAAGTGTAGAGTATTCTTATGCAGTGTTTGGAAAATATCTTAAAATGCTTGTGTATGATTCAAAATATTCAAAATTCTTTTTAGGAGTTCCAGGAATTCTTTTGTTGATCGGAGGAGCAGCTACAGTGTTTGGATATACTGCAGAAATATTTGCAGTGCTTGTTAGTATTCTAGGTGGTGCATTTTTGATTAGAGCATTTGATATAGACAGAATATGGTCAAGATGGGCAAAACCAACACCCATGGGTTTTATCAGAATTTTTACTATGATAGCAGGAGTTTTACTTATTCTTTCGTCAGTTCCAGCTGGAGTTAGTACTGTAGATACAGAATTGATTGAAGCAGATACAGAATTGATTGCAAAAGTTACAAACAAAGTGATTGTTGGACAATTTGTATCAGGGGCATTACCAATTTTATGGATTGGTATGGGCGCAATCTTTGCTGGAACATTACTAAGTAATTGGATGGGAGGAATTCCAAGACAAATTAGTGACATTTTAAGAATTGTTGTTCTAGGTGCCCTTTATCCAACAATATTTCAATTCACAAATATCATGATAAACGATGAACCTTCACTTACTCTAATTCCCCCACTATTGGGAGGCTTGGCAGTAACATTGATTTCAGCCACAATTCTATTCAAAAAATATAGAAAACATAAAGATCAAGAGATGATTTCAGACTAATTTATTCTATGAATAATTATGTTAATATCTGAAAAACACTGATATCTTCAATCATGTATGAATCATCAAGTGGTGGTATGATATTAGCAAGATTAAAGATTTAGTTTTTCAATTATCGGGACTCTATAAGATCTATGGAAAAAGATTAGAAAGTGAAATTCAGAATGGGGATATTCCAAACCATGTCGCTTTAATTTTAGATGGCAATAGAAGATGGGCAAAAAGACATCTATCGATGCCAAAAAGTGGACATTGGAAAGGAGCTGATGCCGTAGAAAACCTTCTTGATTGGTGTGAAGAATTCGATATCAAAATTGTCACCTTATACGCACTTTCAGCAGAAAATCTCAACAGAGATGACGAGGAATTGAAATACCTCTATGAATTAATCCGTTTGCGATTAGAGAAATTACTCAATGATCCTCGAATCCATAAGAGTCAGATGAGAGTAAAAGGAATTGGAAGAATTGAATTACTTCCAGAATCCATCAAGAAAGTTCTAAAACAATTAGATGATGCAACAAACGAATATGACAATCATTTTCTAAACATTGCACTTGCATATGGTGGACAAAATGAACTAGTTGATGCTGTAAAGAAAATTGGAGAGAAAATCAAAGAAGGATCATTGGATGTAAAAGACATTAACAAACAAGAAATTGAATTAAATCTATACACATCACATTTACCACAATCATCTCCAGACATGATATTAAGAACGTCAGGAGAAAAAAGATTAAGTGGATTTCTCATGTGGCAAAGTGCATATAGTGAATTAGTCTTTATGGATATTTTTTGGCCTGAATTTAGAAAAATAGATTTAATGCGGGCGATTAGGACTTATCAAGAGAGGAAAAGAAGACTAGGGAAATGATTGAAGAAACATCTGCAGGAATTGTATTATTTCGAAAAGAAGGTACAGGGAATTTATTTTTGCTTTTACATTATCCTTCAGGTCATTGGGACTTTGTAAAGGGGAAAATGGAAAAAGGCGAATCAATTAAAGAAACAGCAATTAGAGAAACACAAGAAGAGACTGGAATCACAGATATTGTTTTCTTAGAAAACTTTGAAGAATGGATTGAGTATAATTTTCAGTATCAGGGAGAATTAGTTCATAAAAAAGTTGTATTTTTCTTAGCTGAAACAAAAGAAACAGATGTCAAGATTTCACATGAACATCTTGATTATACATGGATGGATTACAATACTGCAATGGAAAAAACTACATTTGATAATGCAAAGACAGTTTTAACAAAAGCACAGATGTTACTTTCCAAAACTCTGTAGTTGTAATTCTTTTGCAACATCTACAGGGTTTTTAGCATTCAAAATTGTTCTTCCAACAATCAAGTAATTAGTCCCAGAGGAAATTACTTCATTTGCGTTTCCACCTTGGGTCCCTACACCAGGGGAGAAAATACTCAAATTTTTTCCTGCTTTTTTAGAACAAAATTGAATAATTTTTGGAAAAGTAGCTCCTACAACAATCCCATCAACCTTTGAAGTAAGTGCCCAATCTAAAAACAGTTGGTACAATTGTTGCTTTTTACCCATTTTGATTTCCATATCGTATGATAATTTGGCCTCAGGTGCACTCATGTGACATAATGTAATTACCCCTTTTCCATTTTTGTGAGCAGATTTTACAAGATTCTTTAGACTGTCAAGACCCATTATTGGATTTGCAATTACTGCGTCAAATCCCAAAGCCCATAAATTCTCAGATGTTACTCTATTGGTATTTCCAATATCATTAAGTTTGATATCTGCAATTGTTTGTAATCCATACTTGTGAGCTGTTTTGTTTATGTTTAGAATTTCTTTTCCACTCAAAGGTAAAAGTAAGTGGAAATTTAGTTTAATCCCGCAAAGAAATGGATGTAGTTGTTTGATATTTTGAATAGTTTTTGATTCTAAATTTTTTACAGAGGGATCATAATCATTGGCAAGAATGACTTTGCCATTAGTTTTTGAAATCTGTGAAAGTCTAGTTTTGAAGGTGGCCATAATCTACTAGTGGATGAGTGTCTTTTAATTTTATTATTTTGATATAAGAAAAACCATGTTCAGAAGGATTTTCTACGAAAGTAGGTTGAGAGCTGTTTGAAGTTGTAAATTTCAAAAAGGGTTTTTGTGGATCAGAATCCAAGACAACATGACAAAAATAAGATGTTCCTTCATCATTGAAATTCATAAAGACACCAATTAGCCATTTGTTATTATGTGGGAACAGGAACAACGGGAACGGAATTTCTTCAAAGCCCCAAGTGAGCTTTGCAAGACTAGACATATCTTCAAGTTGGATTGGTTGATATCTATCTAAAGTACCATTTCCAGGTTGGAGTGTTTTAGGGAGAGATTTTATTCTAACAATTGGAGAATATAGCTTGCTAGCGTCAGAAGTTGTGTCTACAATTTCAGATTCTTCTTTTCCTCCTTTTAGACCATAGCAAAGATAATGACCATTATTTTCTAGATGAGTGTAATAGACAATGGGTTTTTCTTTTAAAACATCCATTTGTACGGATAGAATTTTTTTTCCATTATAATCGTGTAAAAATGAAACGCGTGGAGCACGTTCTAATGCACAGACGAGCCTAGTAAATTCTAAAGTTGAATGAACTTGAATGTAGCGTGGTAATTTATCAGTAGTTTGTAACTTGTCCACAGGGATTACAAGTAGATTAACAAATTAAACTTATCCAAAAAAAAGGAGCCTAGATTCTTCTATCAACAACATCGTTGACAGCTGGACCAGTTCCAATAATTGTAACAGGCGTGTTTAATTCTTTTTCAATATTTGTGATGAATGCTTTTGCATCATCAGATAGTTCATCGTAAGAAGTTTTTCCCGCACAATCTGTAAAGATCACATCTAGTTTGGTGATTGCAATTTGTGTTGCGCTATTAAGCATGATTGCACGCCTAGCTAAATCAAAATCAAAATCTGCGGCTCTTCTTTGACGACCAGTAACAGTACCAAATTCAGACCAGCCTTTTTTTTCTGCATCCTCAAGAGAAAGTTCTTTGTCAAGAGGTCCAGTTCCAACACGTGTAACATAGGATTTGAAAACAACAATTACTTCATTCACTTTGGTAGGACCAAGACCAATATCAGCACAAATTCCAGACGCAGTGACATCTTTTGAGGTTACAAATGGATATGTTCCATGCCACAATGAAAGAAATGTGCCTTGGGTTCCTTCTACTAAGACATTTTCATTTGCGTCAAGTGCAGAATTTACCTCTAATGAGACATCAGTGATTAATGAAGATAAAGAATCAAAATCTTTTGCAAGTTTTAAAACTCTCATTGCACGATCAGCATTTGCAGGACCTGTGCCTGAGCCCGTGCTTCCAATTTTTTCTTTTAATTCACCTTTTGAATCTCTGTTTAGATGAATTTCTTCAATAATTCCACAATGTTTGTCAATAAATGCACGACCCGTAACATCAAAATCTTGAATTTCCTTGTTGAGAACATCAGGGTTGATCACAACACCAGGTCCAATCATTACTTTAGCATTTTCATTTAAAAATCCACTAGGAAGCATTCTTACTTTGTACACTTTATCTCCATCTCTAATTGTATGTCCAGCATTTGGACCAGCGCCACCACGCACAATAATTTTTGGGTTATCTTTGATTGCCAAATATGAGATTATCTTTCCTTTGCCCTCATCACCAAAAAATCCTCCAACAACAACAGTAGATGTCATGTTGTTCAGCTTCTATTTCGTTTATTTAAGCTAAAGTATTTTCACATGATTTTATATTCAACAGTGATTCGTTTAGATCGATGGTTGGCGAAAACTTTGCAGGAAATATAATTATCAATTTGGCTAATTTGCCGGATTTTCTAAGAAATCCAATTTTAAAAAAGAGGATGATAGAATTCTTTTCATTATCAGAACCTGAAAAAATGGAAGTTATTAACAACGCATTAGAAGCAGGACCTACAATTCCTTTTCCTAACTTTTCAAAACTTTTCAAAACATGGCTTAAAATTTTAACATTATTAACAGAAGAACAAAGAGAAGGACTTTTTTCAGCTTATATCACCGAAGTTGCACGATCACCACAAAAACTAATCACTTTCAACATTGATGGAATATTAGAGATATTTTTGACATTGGAAGAAAACGAGAGAGACATACTTTCCAACACCATTAAAAAAATAATCAGCGATTTGGATGAAAATTCCAAAAAACGAATTATGTTAGTTATTCCAGAAAATGCTAAAAAACATTTGAAATTTTAGGCATTTGTAGGTTCATCAGGCTTACGATTATCTTCATTAGTATAATCAATCACTTCCCCTTCTGAAGACAAAACACCTACAAAGATTTTTTCATGTTTTTTTAATAATTTTCTGTGATCTAACATAGACATGTCTAATTTCATCTCATTCATGACCATAATTTGATACTCTTTCCATTCAGCCCAGCATTTGTTACATGTTGGGTACTTTGCAGCGACAACTCCTAATTCTTCGCTATCAGGAATAGAATTTTTGCATTTGGTACAAGTGCGACTCATGAAAATTATGAATACTAAACTCCTTTTATCTTTTTTTGAATGTAAAGAAAAAAGGAATAAAAAATTATTTGTTTTAGATTCAACTCCACGGGGATTCACCTACCAAATTGGGGATGAAAATGGACACAGAATTACGTGTTATTCTTTTAATTTACTCTCTTTGAAAACATCAGAGCCATACCAACAATATCTGAAATAGTCAAGACACCACTCATGAAACATTGGATCCTCTGAATAAAACATCTCACTAATATCAGCCTCCCCATCAACTGTTGGAAACATTATGCATGCCTCTTTCTCATTCATTACAAGTACTGTTTGAACATTTTTTGCCATTTTTCTTTGAATTAATCCGTCATCTATCAATTTATCAAATCCCAATTTCTTGAGAAGGGTTTTTCTTCCTTTTGGAACTACTGCAGATTCAGAAAAAACATAATCAAACTTTACACCTTTTTTGACTTTCTTTATCAGAGGCTCTATCAAGTCTAAAGGAACTTCTGACAATATTTCATAGATGTAATCATCAGAATTTTTGTAAACATTTTTCCACTGTTCCATTATTTTAGAAAAACCCTTAACATGTTGACTTGCTGCTAATTGTCCACAACGCATTTTGAATTTATGTGGAATTTCTCCAAAATTATGTTCTTCAAAATATGTCCTATTTTGTGTAAGAAAAACTAATGATGGCACTTGAGTACATACTGTCTGTCCAAATGTCGTTAACGTGTACTTTCCATCAGTTTTCTTTTCAATTAAACCGCTTTCTTCCAATCGTGTGAAATTTCTATGTACTTCTTGCTTTGTTGCATCAATCTCTTTTGCTAATGCAGTTGGAGTAGAAGTTTTTTCTAATAACTTGAATAGAATTTGCATTCTTTGAGGACTAGCTAAATCAAGTACATAATTTGCAGTCTCATCAAATAGATCGGTCAATGATGACACTACTCAATACAGGATAAAAATGATTACAGATTTTATTCTATAACTTTGATGAGTTCTTTGAGTTTCCTTCTTGATTTTGGAGGTTTTTTCTTGTCTGGATAGCCAATGCAAAGAATTGATGAAGGTCTCAAATCAGTGCCCAGAATTTTCTTAACTTTGTCCTCATCAAACATTCCAATCCATATTGTACTCAACCCTACACCCGAGGCTGCCAATAGCGAAAATGCGGCTGCAATTGTAGCATCTTGTAATGAGAATTTCTCTAATATCTCTGGAGGGAATTTCAGTTTAACTCTAGAAGGCTCCATACAAAATACCAAAACTATTGGTGCATTGACATAAGGTTGCTTGTTTGCAGCCTCTACAAGGGCTTCTTTGGTTTTTTCATTTTTAATTAAAAATACTTGGAATCCTTGAAAGTTTCCTGCAGTGGGAGCAACATCAGCTGCTGATAGAATTTTGTCAACTTTCCAATCCTCAACTTTAGTTTTAAGAAATTTTCTAGTTGAACGTCTAGTTGAAAATACTCTGAATAAATCCGTAGGAGAAAGATCTTGTCTGATTTTTTCAGGTTCTGAAGACAATATGGCTTCAATGAGGGATTGTTTTGGATTTTTTGTAGTAACATCTTCTGATATTTTATCATCATCTCGAATCCAAACAGAAGGATAGAATTCTTTTGAACCAATGTAAACATATTGTGGTTCATGTGGAACTTTGGCAAATTCTAAAACTTGTTCTTGTATTTCACTAGTTTTTGCCTCAAGCAACCTATGATTTGTTAATGTGAATTGTGTGACATCAGAATTAACTCTGATAAAGCTAGATTGATCTTCTAATTCAACTTCTCCAGTAGAATTTTTTTTTAAAATTTCAACTAGTTTTTCTAATTCATTCTTGTTGAGAATAATAACATCTATATCGTCCTCATCAACTCCTTTCCAAACAAGTCTACACCCTTCTTTTGATGTGTATGATGCTTCTACTGTTTGAAATTGCATTATAGTCATATCAATAATCATAAAAAATAAGGTTTGTTGCTAGCCAAAGATTCCACTAGCAACAGAGTATGCTCCAATACCCACTCCAATCACTACACCGATTCCCATGCAGAGAAGGTCAAATTTTACGACCTTTTTGAAAGGGGCATGAACCATTTTATCCCAGTTTGAGATTTGTTGTGATTTCATGATTATAGTTAGTAATAGTAGTAGATAGAATCTGGTAAAACTAGTAGATTACAAGTAAGCTATACAGCTGACCAAGGCATATGGTCAATTTTGACGTATCTGTATCATGAGAATTTTAATTATGATCAAATTACTTTTTTAATGATTTTTTTGTTTTATGAGCTGCCTTTGTTCCCATTTTTAACACCTTTAACTTCTTAACCAAACTTACTGCTACTTTTAAAAATTTGAATGCAGAGAATATTGGAATCAAAGCCAACATTACAATATCAATCCAATATTTTTTTACAAATTTTTTTGGATCATTGACTTTTCTGTATTTTATTACCAAATCAGATACTAGTAGTACAATTAATGGCCATATCAGAATGTCAAAAAAGAGTTTCCATTCTTTTGGTAAGTTGATTAGAGGTTCTGCAAGACCTATTACTTTGTATTCAAATGAAATTATGCCAATAAAGAACCACAATACAACTACCATTGTTGCAATGTCTAAGATCTTTGAGATATTCAATTCGGTTTCATGTTTAGGTTATCGTAACAGTTCCCTGCATCCAAGGATGTAAGGTACAGAAATAATCCAATTCTCCTGGTTTTTCAAACTGATAGGACCATGTTTTTCCTGCTTGTATGAACCCTGAATCAAATGAATTTTCCTTGTCAGTTACAGTGTGTATAACAAAATCTTGGTTTGTCCATGTAACAGTTGTTCCTGATTCAATTTCTATTGCAAGAGGATCATAGGATTCTATAATGTCAGGACTCCATGAGTCCTTTACAATGTCTACTTTGTCTGTCTTTACTTTAGGAACATCACTAACTTTGGTTTCTCCCAAGTTATCATATGAAATTAGTTGTGGTTGCTCCAATGATCTTATCAAATCTTCTTGCCACTCTATCATGGAGTAACTTCCTTTGTTGTTACTTGGTGTTTGAATCTCAGATAATGATGATGCATCTTCTAACACCTCAATTATTGCCATGGAGCCACGTTCTTCCTGAATTCCATGAACATGGAACAAATATTTTCCTGGAGTATCCCATGTTGCCTCTATAATTGCAGTATCACCGTTTCCAATCAGATGAGTTTGTGCATAGTATGGCTCGTTCCATAAAATTCCAGAAGGATATACTTTCATTATTGTACTATGCACATGGAAAGGAGATTGCAATACACCTCCAACTCCCATTACATAGAATCTGGTTAATTCTCCAGAAACCACTTGAATTGGGTTATCCATGTACTGATTTGCATATCCGTTTACTGGATAAAATTCTGTAAAGTATTCTAATGCATTATTTGGATCAAACTCACTTAGAGTGAAAAAGTATTCTCGTGCAGGCTCCATTGGACGTATTGCAGGATCAATTATCATTGCACCAAACATTCCCATTCTCACATGTTCAGATGTTGGAAATGCATGACAGTGATACATGAACATGCCAGCTTCCTGTGCAACAAAATGATACGTGTATTCCTCACCAGGCATTATCTGTGGAAAAACACCGTCATTTGTGGAATCATGAGTTCCATGAAAATGGATTGTGTGTGCATAAGGAGTTTCATTTACAAATTTGACAGTAACGTCATCTCCTTCTGAAAATCTCAAAGTTGGTGCAGGAACTGTTCCATTATACGTCCAGACTTTAGCTTGGACACCAGGTGACACTTCGATTTCAGCATCTCGAGCAATTAACGTATATGATAATGTCTTAGGATTAGGATTTGTGAATTTTGGATAAATCTCAGATGAGTCGGCAATGGTTGTTTGGATTTCTGGTGATTGAATAAATACAACAAATGCAATACCGAATCCAATGATTACTCCCACTGCTACAAACATTGTTGTGTTTTGTTTCATCCTATTTTTCTCCTATAACACCAATGATAGTACCACTATAGAAACAGCTGTAATGATATAGAATCCATAAAATGTCTTTTTGTGGCGAGGCATGGCAAGTTTTACTTTTTGTTTTAGTGCTAAATTCATGATATTATATCCATTAGTGTAAAGCGAGAACATTGTGAAAAAAACTCACAATGGCTTTCGTGTCTAGGAAAATATTGTTCTCGCATGAGATAGATACGACACTTGGGATGATAAACCATAGTCAGCTAATCAGCTTACCAAAGAATGAGTCCTTAGAGACTTGAACCTTTCTTGGGCATAGTTTATGATTTTCAATCAATATTACCAACTAGTACCAAGTTACGATACACCCTACTCTGAAAATCTGAAAACAGCTAATGTTAGTCAACCTTTTGAATGTAAAACAATAATAATTATCATAAATCTATATTGGCATGAGGATAAAATGCCCAAAATGTAAAGAGAATGCAGAGTTAGCAATGGACTATTCAGTTGTAAAATGCGGCTCTTGTGATTTGGATATGAGTTATGGAGAATATGTAAAATTTGTGGCCCATAATGAATCAAAATATTCAGACATCTTAGGAGACTATGCAAGCAGTACAGAAGGTCATACTTCAGGGTCATTAGATGAATGGGATTAACAAAATAGTGTAATCATTCATCAGATTAAAATAATTAGTTGAACAGATTTCTATTCATCATTGGAATTTTTGTTAGAAAATATTCTTAATTTGGTAGGATTTTTGGTTGGACTTGCTATAGGAATAATGTCATATATTGGATTTAGGAATACAGGAAGTCCAACACTATTTCGATTAACGATTGCATTTTTTTCAATTAGTTTAGGATTTTTTGTTATTTGGACTGGATATATGATTGAAGATTTTGTAACAAAAACAGGAAATATTGAAAGATGGATTCAGACTTTAGGAATTGCAATACAAACTATAGGATATTTTTTCATTGCATTTTCACATAGCATAAAATCATTTTTTCCAAAATCTAGTTATTTTAGATCCGTGGGAATATTTCCTTTATTCTTAGTATCTTCTGTTCAGTTAGAACATATTTTCAGATCCGTTTCATTTATCTTATTGGCATACGGTGCCATTGAAACAATGTTATCATATTTGGAAAATAGGAATAAAGGAGCAATTTCAGTTTCAATAGGATTAGGATTTTTAGCATTGGGTGAATTTTTGGGATGGTATTCATTTGTATTTCCAGAATCAATTCTATATCCTGCATCAATGATAATCAAAATAGGTGGATTGATAGCACTATTCATCCCAGTAAGCAAAGTGCCTTTGACCAAGATAAAATTTGATGAAGATTTTGGAAAATAATAATCTAGGCTCAAAATTTGGAGAATTTGTGAATTTGTCAAATTCTTTTATCTTTTTAGTATATTGGAAAATATCAACCCTCTCTCATAGAAATTAAAATAATTATTCATAGAAAGATGGCAGAATATAGAACACATATTAAAATTATTGGGGATATTTTAGCAACAACTAGAGATGATTTGCAAGATGAGGATGGAGCATCAGTAACTTATCTAATTAGAAAAGCAAACATTTCACATTCCAGAATTTCATCAATATTGAAAACCTTAGTATCACAAGGTCTTTTAGAAAAAGTAGATAATCAAGGATCAAATAAATACAAGATAAGTGAAAATGGAAGAGAATTCTTACAAGCATATTATGCATTTACAAACTTTGCAGACAGTTTTGGATTAAGCATCTAATCAGACATTTCATCAGATTCTTCAAAATTATCATCAAAATCATCTTCAAAATCAGTATCTTCATAATCAGCAGAGGACATATCTTTCAAGTAAAATCACAAACTGTTAAAAACGTATTCAAAAGTAAATGATAATTAAAGAAAAAAAATTAGAGAACATATTGAAAGTTAATTGTGATAAAGAAGGAATCAAAGTAGCTTCTAAGATAATCAACAATGGTGGAATTGTGATATTTCCTACGGATACCGTTTATGGGATAGGTTGTGATCCATACAATAAGGCATCTGTAGAAAAAATATACAAAATAAAATCTCGAAATATTTCAAAATCCCTTCCAGTTTTAACATATTCAAAAGAAACAGCCAAGAAAATTGTTCAATTTGATGAATTTGCAGAAAAAATTGTCGATAAATTTTGGCCAGGACCACTAACAATAATTTTGAAAATTACAGATAAAAAAATTAAAGAATCATTAAACTTGAAAGATAAAATTGCAATTAGAGTTCCTAATAATAAATGCATATTGGAATTATTGCAAAAATGTAATTTTCTTGTTGGAACTAGTGCAAATGTTTCAGGAGATTCATCATATACAAATCCAGAAGAGGGTTTGCAGAATTTAGAAGGATATGATGTGTTTGTAGATGGAGGAGTAATTTCAGGAAAAGGGGAATCAACAATTATTGAAATTGAAAATAATGAAATCAAAATTATCCGGGAAGGTTCTTTAAGCAAAGAAGAAATTTTACATGTATGAATCTGATTATTACATGTCCTAGGCATCTTGAACCAGAAACAGAGGAAGAATTAAGAGAAATTTTAGAAGAATTTGGAGATTCAGATGTAAAGATCTCAATCACAGACATGTCAGGAATCTTGACAGCAGAGACACATCTTGATCCCATAGAAGTTGTAAGAAAAATCAAAGATATGCTTCTTGATGAGCCATGGAGTATTAGATACTGTAAAAGAATCATACCAATACAGAAAGTGATTGAATCAAAAATTGATCAAATAGAAAATAGCACATCAGAATTATCTAATCAAATTTTAGAAAATGAAACATATAGAATATCAATTGAGAAACGAAATTCAGATTTATCAAGTAAAGAAATAATTACAAAAATTGCAGATAAAATAAAAAATAAAGTATCTCTTGAATTTCCTGATAAAGTGATATTAATAGAAATTTTAGGGAATAAAACAGGTATTTCCATACTAAAAAAATCAGATATTCTAAGTACAGAAAAAACTAAACGAAGTATGTCAGAATAATACTGCTGCTTTCTCTACTAAAATATCAGATAGAGGATTTTTTGAATAAATTGAATCAATGTGTTTTTTTGTTATTTTGAAATGTTTTTTGAGATAACCATCATTATTTTTTGAGAATAAATTTACAGAAATAGGGAACAGATCACGATATAATGAATCTAGTGTTTTTTTATTTCCAATAGCAATCAAAATAAAATTAGATTTCGGTTTAATTCCAACATTTTTTATTGCATCAGAAATTTGTGTAGTTAAAGCAAATCGCATAAGAATATCAGTTTCAATTTTATTAGAAAGTAGAATATTATTTTTTTCAGACTCAATAGACAATGAAATTATTTTTTTGAAATGATATGAATTTAAAATATAATTACTAGATACAGCTTGAAATAGAAGCTTAGGATATTTCTCTCTGAGTGAATCAATGAATTTTACATCAATTGATTTTTGTCCTTTAATTTCCATGGCCTGTATTTGTTTTTTAGAGAATTCAAAAGTAAATTTTTTTGATGCTCCACCATGGATAATTGGGATTATGCTAACGACATCATTATCTTTAATTTTTGTTAATTTTCCATCCATTGCAGAAGAATCAGCACCATTAATTGCAATTAACACGTTATCAGTATCAAGTTTAGGAGCACTTTCTGGTTTTAATTCAGGTAGTAAATTGATCAATTCTTGAATAGTGATATCAGATTTATCAATTTTTAGATGTTCTGTAGAAAAAGATTTTTTTGCACCACCTACAAATTTTACAGTAAACATATCTATCTAATTTAAAATATAGAAATAATATTTAATTTATTATTCAGTTGTTTCTTTATCAGTCTCAGAAGAAATTTCATCAACAGTTGATTCAACATTCTCAGATGTTTCTACTGTTTCTTCAATTTCAGCATTTACAGAGATTTCTATTTCAGAAGGTTCTGCGACTTGTTGTTCGATTTTTGAATCTGCAATACGTGCTTGTTTAGCTTTTTCTTCACGAATTTCTTTTTTAATATATTTTGTAATATATCCTGCAATTTCATTTTTCAAGCCTTTTGAGCGGACAATAGAGATTTGATCTAATGCTTTTTTGTTTCCAGCAAAATCTTCACCAAATCTAGATTTGTGTCCATTTAGAACCTCATATGAAAGTCGTTTTATTCTATCCACTAAGCGTCAAAAGACAGGGGGGTATTTTATACCTATATTCCAAGAAATGAATTTGAATTTTTTTCAAGTAAGGAGGTCATTTCGTCAAAGGATTTACCTAGAACTTTTGAAGCACAGAAAATTACACTTGGAATAAAGCTAATTTGCCCAGATTTCATTTCAAAACATTTTGAAAACCTCACAGGGCCATCCGTTTCAACAAGGATTTGAGATTCATCAGTTTTTGATAACAATGCTTGTTTATCATTCGCATAAATCATCACAGGCCCATAGGATACAAAAAAACCCATATCCATAGCTCTTTGAAGTTGTTTTTTACTTCCATCAAACCAATGTAACAATGCATGTTTTGTATCATATGAGGTCATCACTTGAAAAACATCATCTAGACTTTTTCTAGAATGAATTGAAACAGGTTTGTTGAATTTTTCAGCATAAGACAATAATGTTTCAAATATTTGATTTTGTTTTTTGGCATCATCATTTTGATTTACGTATGTTGGATCTAACCCAATTTCGCCTATCCCGTATATACAATCATGCTTGCTTTCAATTAGATTTGAAATATTTTCAATTCCTTCATTTGCACATTCTGGGTGAATTCCAATAAAAGGCAATACTAGATTACTTTTTTCTGCAAGATCCAAAGTTTGTAAGGAATTCTTGTAATCCATAGATACACAACAGGCTTTGATTTTCAAATATTCCATTTGTTTTAAGGTAAATTCCATATCAGAAACATAAGCAGGATCAGATAAATGAATATGAGAATCAAAATACCAAGTCATTTCTTTATCAATTATTGAAATAGTCTGTATAAATCGATTCCTTAGTGATATTTTTTCACTCATTATCTTTTTTCGGAAAAAACCAAAACAAATTCATGAAATCATCAGAATTAGGATTATCTGCAATGTATAGAATTCTCAAGAAAGCAGGAGCAGAAAGAGTCAGTGATGAATCAGCAGATGAATTAAGAAGAGTCATAGAAGAAATAGCAGACAGTATTGCTAAAAGTGCAGTCGAAATGGCCTCTCATGCTAGTAGAAAGACGGTAAAAGGTGAGGATGTAAAATTGGCTTCAAAGTCATTTAGTAAATTCTAATCTAAAGAGTTTAATTATTCACTTTGTGTTTTTTAAAACGGTACTCTGGCAGAACGGTTATGCGTGAGCCTGCAAAGCTTATACAAGGGGGTTCGACTCCCTCGGGTACCTTATTCTACTATAACTTGACCTTTCATCCAAGGATGAAGAGTGCAAAAATAATCAAATGTCCCAACATCATCAAATGTTAGAGTGTAGGATTCAAAAGGATCCATGTGTCCACTATCAAATAATTCTGTAGGCTCACCATAAAAACCCGAAGTCACACTGTGAAATGCTGAATCTTGATTTACCCATGTAACTTGTTTTCCTGAATCAATTACAATTACAGAAGGAATGTAACATCTATCAATTTCTTCACATCCGGGGCGGGACACTTTTGTAGGCATTATAATATCGCCTTTGACAACCAATTTTTGTTCTTCAGAATTTGTTTCAACGGTAGTATTAGAGAGAATCAATCCAATTATTACAAGAATAATTACTACAATGGTTCCAATTATTGACAATATTTTTAGCAAATCACATTACATCCTTAACGTAGTTATTACATAATTACCAAATTCTCTAAATATATAGGATATTAGAAGACATGAATGTCTCAAAACGGAAATGGATTACTAGAATACATACCAGGTTCACATACATTACTAGTTCAGAAAAACTCTAGTCAACCTTTAGAAGGATTTACAGAAAATATTCAAGAAAGTATACAAGAGTATGCTGAAAATTCTAAGAGTGAAGTAGAGAAAGGAAATAATTTTCTTCAATGGGTTTTGACAAGAGTTTTTGAGGCTACAGAGGATGATGCTGCAGATGCAATTGTGGATGGAGCAAATGACCTAGGGATTGACGCATATCTTCCAGTGGATTTTTCAGATAATACGATTAGATTATTTCAATCAAAATATGGCACATCACATTCGCTAGAAGCAATAGCAAAATTCAAAGAAGATGCTAAGAGATTACTTGCAAAAGATGTAGTTAAAATGAGACCAGAGCTTGCTCAGTTGGTTACAAAAATAAAAGAAAAAAAGCTCAAAATAAAATGCTGCTATGTAACAGATCAAGAAGTAGATTATCAAGATGAAATAGTAGAGATTATTGATCAAAAAGTAATAATTCAAAAATTATGGGATAGAATAAAAAAACCCGCAGAAGGTAAAAAATCATCAATAAAATTAGAAAGAATGTTAAGGCATGAAAATACAATTTTAGGGATTTTAAAGCTACGTGAACTTACTGAATTTGTAAGCAAGAATAGAGATTATGTTTTTGAATCAAATATCAGACAATGGATGCAATTTAAGACTACAGTGAACAAAGGATTAAGAGAAACATTACAAAGTAATCCAGGCAAATTTTTCTTTTACAATAACGGAATTACTATTGTAGTTAGTGACTTTTCAGAGTTGGGGGAAAACATAATCGAGCTTCACGCACCACAAATTGTAAATGGTGCACAAACATCAAATTCCATTCTTGATCACTCTAAGAGAACAAAGAATATGGATGGTTCAATGACAGTAACAATAATCAAAGCTGATGATGAACAAGAGCAAAACAATATCACGAAATATAGAAATTCACAAAATTCGGTTAGAGGAAAAGACTTAGTTTCATTAATGGATTTTCATAAATCAATAAAGTCTCAATTAAAAAATTGCGGTTATTTTTATGAGATTCAAGCAGGTTCGTTTGATACAAAAACTAAATCAAAACAATCTGAATATGAAGGAGATTCAATATACAACAATTATCTTCCAGATAACCACAAGAAAGTAATCGTTGCCAAAGATGCAATACAGTCACTAGTTGCAGGAATTGAACAAAGACCAACTGAAGCATATAGTTCGCCAGCTCAGTTTCTTCCAAGAGGAAGTAAATATGATGATGTTTTCAATGACAATCTAAAAGACGATTACAGAATTTTGTTATACCCATATCTTGTAAAAGAATTTGCAAAAAGATCACTGAAATATGGGAAACAAGGAGGCCATAAAACAAAAAGATATGCAACATTGTTTTTTGTTGCAGTTTATTTCAGAATCCTTCATAAAAAAATTCTTGAATCAAAGGGAGATTTTAAAGGAGACATAAGGAAATTGGAGCCGATATTTCGCAGTTTCAAACTTAATTCCAGAATTTTGAAGATAGCAGACGTGGTGGTGACTAAATTTCTTGAAGATACAGTTGTTGATGACGAAATAGAATTAGCAAACACCAAGCATAATTTTTTCTCTCAGCATGTTTGGAATGATTCAATGCTTAGAGTAATCGATAAGAAAATCAGACAAGAAGAGGATGAAATTTTAGCATTGAAAAAACTTGCAAACAATTTATTTTAATTTCAAAGGTAGTAGTCCAACCAAGTAAAAATCTTGCAGGAGGTTTACATTGGCCAGACTGCCTACCTAAATTCAGTATAAACCAGTAATATTTAACATAATTTTTCTAATGACTATTTGTTCTAGAATGTTTTTTATATTGATTAAAAAGAGCTAAAGCACTTTGGGTAAAAAAGAAAAATGTGTAATTTGTAGTGAAATTGTAGGATTTCATTTTAAGGGAATGGAGGAATGGGGAATAGAGGGTACATTATGTGGCAAATGTTATTCAAAAAAAATTGATAAGCATTATCCCGGAGATCATGTCAGAGTAAACAAGCATTTAGATTGATTTTATTTTGTTTTTGAAAATTTATTTACACTAATACAATTCCAAACAAGAGGATCACTTTTTAGATCTTTTTCTTCCAGAAATTTAATGTCAGTTATTGTTTTTTTCTTTTTTAATAAATTAACCTGAAAACTGGAGAACTTTTTGCAAGAACATTTGTTAAAAAGACAAACATCATCATCACCTTCATCGTGATCTTGAGCTTCATGACTACATTGACATACTGCATCTTTCTTTACATCGTCAAGAGACTTTTTTGCATATACTCCTAATCTTAGATATGCTTCTCCACCGTGACCTTTTTTGAATCGTTCATAATTTTCAGACTTTGGTAATTCTTTGAAAAAGGCCAAGTTTGTATCAGGTTTTTGAGAGTCTGCACCCATGATGAACCAATAGTTCTTACTGATCTCTAAAAAGCGAATTTTGATTGATGGATCTACCCATGAATGAATAGTATCGTGCCAAATGGAAGATGCCTCTTTTCTTTCAGTAAACAGCGGAACCACATTCATTCTTAGATCATAATACCGATAAGCAACACCTACAAAATCATCAAACCAAGGGATAGATGATTGTGAAGACATTGGACAAAAATTAGGTCAGAGCTTATTTATCTGATCTGAATTAATGGTAATACGCTTATATCAGAGTTTGAGAATTAGTTACATATGACTTCCTATAGAACCAGTATGCAAATTGTCGCAGATTTACTAACTGTCACTCAACAGTCTGGCCAAGAAGGCATCAAAACGACCTCACTTCTTACAAAGGCAAATTTATCACATTCAAGATTATCAAAATTCTTAGAAAACTTGACAGGTGCAGGTCTTATCAACAAAATAGAATTCGATGGTAAGAATACCTTTGTTATCACTTCAAAAGGTAGACAATACTTAGACTCTTACGTGAACTTTTCGAGTATTGCTGAATCATTTGGTTTGGAACTTTAAGATTATTTTCTAGATCTTCGTTTTGCATTAGCTGCTTGTTTTTCTTTTCTTTCTTTGTAAGAGCTATAAAATACAATTACGATTATTCCTACAATTGCAGTCCACATTAGAGGAAACAAAGGAAGATCCCGAAGTTCGCCAGTAGATGGTTCAAAAAATGCTATTGGAATTGTTACAACCATAAAAATCAAAATTACTAGCAGATATTTGTCCACAAAACAATTGTTTTACAAAACCATATATCTTTTTGATTTATGAAGATGAACAGATAGAAAAATGGCCAAACTGTTAGAGATGTTAGGGATAGTTCTTGTAGCAATTATGTCATTAGGATTCATGGGATTACTCCAACCAACTATTAATGCAGGATTGTCACCATTATTCTGGGGCTGTGCAGGTGTAACATTGATGATAATCATTTACAGAAAAATGAAAAACAAACAAGAGGAAAAAGAAAATTAGAATTTGTTAGTGTTTGATCAATTATCAATCAACCGACAGATCTATAAAGGACAATTTCAGGTAAATTGTGAGGGGAACATATGACAGATCAAATAAAACAATGGTGGGAAGGTTTAGGAAAAGAACTAGAGACAGATATTGAAACCTTCAATGAATCAAACTAACAGTTATCTAGCAATTTTTAAAAATTTTACAGAGCCTTGAACGGGGTACGAACCCGCGACCTAACGCTTACGAGGCGTTCGCTCTACCAGGCTGAGCTACCAAGGCACGTTTGGATAAATCCATCAGAGTTAATAAAAAGCCTTTCCGAAATAAACTATGAAAAAAACAATTTCTGGAATTAGAGGAATTTTTGGAGAGGATCTTAACCTAAAAGATGTACTAGAATTTTGCAACAATTTTTCATCATTAATTGAATCTAAGAAATGCGTTATTGGAAAAGATACAAGGCCATCAGGTCAAATGATAAAAGAAACTGCAAGTGCAGTGTTATTAAAAAATGGAATAGATATTTTTGATTTACAGACAGCGCCAACACCAGTAATTTTTCGAGAATCAAGAAATTATGGTGCAGGGATAGTGATCTCTTCATCACACAATCCATTGGAATGGAATGGCATGAAATTCATCATTGATGGAAGGGGAATTAATGAACAAGAACTTCCTAAAATAATTGAGCATCAAGATATTGTAAAAACAAAGATAGGAATCGAGACTGAAATATCAACATCCTATATCGAAGATGCAAAAAAAATCATAGGAAATATAGAAAATAATCCAGAAATAGTTGTTGATATTGGAGGTGGAGCAGCCAAGGGATTCGCTCCAGAATTGCTAAAAGAAATAGGTTGTAGTGTTGAAATACTTAACGAAGACCTTTCTGGATGTACCAGAGGTCCTGATCCAACATCAGATAATTTATCAGACTTGATTTCCTCAAGTAACAAAAAAGATATTGGATTTGCGTTTGATTTGGATGGAGATCGATTAGTTGTTGTAAGAAATGGTGAAAAACAAACACCAGATGTTACACTTGGTTTAGGGGTGGCAAAATCATTAGAGTTAGGTTACAAAAAGTTTGTTCTAAGTATTGATACAAGTGTATCAGTTGAAAAATTTATCAAAGAAAAAGGAGGAACCGTTCAAAGATCAAAAGTGGGGGAGGCAAATGTAATAGATCTGATGTTGAAAAATAATGCACAAGCTGGAGGGGAAGGAAGTAGTGGAGGTTTTATTTTACCAGAATTCAATTATTGTAGAGAAGGAATTCTAACTAGTGGTTTGATTGCATCGATGTTAGGAACTACAGAATTTAATGAAGTTTTGAATTACATGGAAAGTTATCACCAAATAAGAGACAAAACAAAAATTAATTCAGATTTTCATGACAAGGTAATTAATGAAATAAAATCAAAATTTTCTAAAGAATATTCGGAAATAATTTCATTAGATGGAATCAAAGGAATTATTGATGAAGATAGTTGGGTGTTAATCAGAAAATCAAATACAGAAGACATCATTAGAGTTTCAGCAGAATCAAATAATGTAGAAAAATGTAGAAAAATCGTCAAGGATGCAATTGAATTAGTGAATCAAAGTTATGAAAAAATTAGATGAATCTGAAATAATCAAAATTTTTCAGAAAGGATTTGGTAAGAAAGACAGTGAATCAGAGGATGTAGAGATTTTTCATCTAGGCAAAAACAAAATTGTTGCAAAAACAGATACTCTAGTAGAAAGCACAGACATCCCATCTAAAATGAAATTGTCAGATGCTTCAAGAAAAAGTGTTGTAGCATGTGTAAGTGATTTTGCTGCAAAGGGAGTCAAACCCAGATATGGAATGATTTCAATTAATCTGCCAAAGACAATTTCACACTCAAAAATTAATGCAATTGTTTCAGGTTTTAAAAAAGCATGTAGAGAATTTGATATTTCTATTATTGGTGGAGACACAAATGGAGGAAAAGAAATTGTGTTAAACGTATGTCTTTTTGGAACAACAGATAAAATTGTCACTAGAAAGGGTTCAAAGAAAGGAGATCTGATATTTGTAACAGGACCGTTTGGATATACATCTGCAGGGTTAGCCATGTTGCTTGGTAAGAAAAAAGGAAAAAGAGTTTTTATCAAAAAAGCTATTGAATCAGTAATAAAGCCAAATCCAAAACTCAGTTTTGGAATAAAAAATAAAAAATATTTTTCATCATCAATGGATTCAAGTGATGGATTATCTACAACATTAAATGAAATGTCAAATCAAAGCAAAAATAAATTCATCATAAATAAAATTCCATTCTCGAAAGATTTGGAAGATCATGCAAAATCTTACAAATCGAATTTGTATAACATGGTGTTCAACGGAGGAGAGGAATACGAATTTGTATTCACTGCATCCCCTAAATATAAAAAAATTATTGAAAGAAATGCCACAATCTTAAAAACAAAAATTATAGAAATTGGTCATGTTACTTCAGGAAAAGAAGTTTATATTGAAAAAAACAATAAATTGACTCGCCTAAAAGATGCAGGTTGGAAGCATTTTTGAAAATTATTCACCAGAAGAAAAATCTCTTTCGACATTATTTACAATACTAAAAATTGATTCTGCAGATAATTTGTCAACACATTGCGTAATCCATAATTCGTCTAGATACATCAAGCGTTTAAAATTATCAACAGGGAGTTCATCAGGATTTGAATCAGGATACATTGAATGAATTCTATATCCTTCATTGGCAATTTGTTGGCAGTCTTTTTCTAAAGGAGAAAGGCCAGAATCGGCGATCGGTGTCAAAAATTCAATTGCTACTGAGCCCACTAGAGCAGTTACAATTACAATACCAATTGCCAAGAATAGAATTGAAGCCATTTAATGCAAAAAGAGGAGGTGTTGTATATGAAGTCATTATTTTACAGCCAAGTGGCTCAAAATAAGGCAAGTTTTGAAAATCAATGTATTTTAAACCCTTTAAGGCGTGAATATTCATTGTCAGAAATCGAAGCTGAGGTAGAAGTTGAGGAAACTGAAGCAGTAGTTGAGGAAGAATCACAAACTATTGAAGAATCAAAGCCTCGACCAGAAGCAAAGAAAGAAGAAGAACCTGAAAAATGGGGAATTGCCCATATATACAGTAGTTATAATAATACAATTATTCACATGACCGACCTTACAGGTGGTGAAACAGTTTCCATCAGTTCTGGTGGAATTCATGTTAATGCAGATAGATACGAATCATCACCATTTGCTGCAATGAAAGCTGCAAATGCAGTAATCGAATCTGCAAAAACTAAAGGATTTACAGGATTCCATATCAGAGTTCGTGCTGTTGGTGGAGTCGGTTCCAGAGTACCTGGTCCAGGTGCACAAGCTGCAATTAGAGCATTAGCAAGAGGCGGATTCAAAATTGGAAGAATTGATGATGTAACACCTATTCCTCATGATACCACCAGAAAGAAAGGTGGAAAAAGAGGAAGAAGAGTCTAGTCAGATATTTTTATTTTAACTTCACAGCCTTTAGAAATAAAATAATCTGCAATAAATTTTGCAAATTTTTCTGCTTGATCATTTGCTTGATATTTTATTATCATGTCAGAAAATTTTTCTTCTATACCATTTCGTAAATTTGGTTTAAAAGCCATTTTAAAAAATGTCCACCCAAACTTTGATGAAGGTTCGCTTAGAGCATATCCGTTGTAATCACCTACAAGAGTTTCCATATGAGACATTGCTTTTTTAATTAAAAACAAATCATCGTCATAATTTTTTGTTCGTATTTCTAAAACAAGATCCATTACTCATCACCATCATTAGATGGTTGATTACTAAGTTTATCACTTAAAGATACAAACTTTCCATCCTGTTCGATATTGATTTTTGTTGCCATCCTTACATTCAGTCCAACTGATCTAAACAATGTCAGTAGTTTTCCTCCATCAATACTTTCATTAATTTCACCAGTTTTTATCAATTCAGATAATTTTTCTACAATCATTTTAGTTTCATTTGGAAATTGAGATTCGGCATTTTCTAAAACTTCTAAACCTCTAAACCCAAGTATTTTGATTAAAGAATCTCGAGGACTTTCAGAGACTGTTTTTTTCTGTGGTTCTGAATTAGATGAAACTTCTTTTTTTGTAGAAATGTTTTTCTGCATTTCAGCAAGTCGTTTTGCCTTTAATCTTTCAAGTTCAGAATCTTCTTCGCTCAACCTTTTATCACACCAATAGGCACTAATTTTGCAACTTTTGTGGCAATACCCAGATTATGAGATACATTGACTACAGCATCAACATCTTTGTAAGCTTGAGGAGTTTCTTCCACAACTCCATCTCGGGTTAATGCTTTGATAAATATGCCCTTCTCATTGAGGGATTTTTTTACATCATTCTCAGAATAATTCTTTCTAGCTTTAGATCTGGACATGGTTCTGCCTGCACCGTGAGCAGTAGAACCAAAACTCAAATTCATGGAATTTGGCTGTCCAAGTAGAATCCAGCTTGCTGTTCCCATAGAACCTGGAACCAATACAGGCTGGCCTAAATCTCGATATTTTGATGGGATTTCATTACGATTTGCAGGAAATGCTCGTGTTGCTCCCTTTCTGTGAACAACTAGATTACGATCTTTTCCATCAACTTTGTGTTTTTCTACTTTGGCAATATTATGTGCAACATCATAAACTAATTTCATATCAAGATCAGATTCAGATTGATTAAACACACGTTGAAATGAATTTCTAGTCCAGTGAGTCAGCATTTGTCTATTACTCCATGCAAAATTTAATGCTGAAAACATTGCTTTTCTATAAGATTCTCCTTCTTCAGAATTATTTGGAACACATGCAAGTTCTCGATCTGGTAAAGCAATATTGTATTTTTCCATTGCTTGTTCAGATACTCTAAGATAATCACTACATACTTGATGACCAAATCCTCTAGAACCACAATGAATTAAAGTTGTAATGGTTCCTACTTCAATCCCCATTCTCTTTGCTGCTTCCTCGTCATGTATCTCTGTAACTTTTTGTACTTCAAGAAAATGATTTCCAGAACCTAAACTGCCAAGTTGTGGAGCCCCTCTTTTTCTTGCTTTATCAGAAACTTTGTTTGGATCAGCGTTTTGAATCTGTCCATTTTCTTCACAAACATCAGCATCATGAGATGAGCCATAACCATGATCAATTGCCCAATTGACTCCTTTTACTAAAACTTCATCTAGTTCTGAATGAGTTAATTTTACGGCACCTTTAGATCCAACACCAGATGGAATAGAGCTAAAAAGATCAGTGACGAGTTCTTTTAGTTTTGAACGGACTAGATCTTCTGTTAAATTTGAACGAAGTAATCTAACTCCACAGTTAATATCATATCCTACACCGCCAGGACTAATCATTCCTTCTTCTGCATCCATAGCTGCCACTCCACCAACAGGAAAACCATAACCTTCGTGTCCATCAGGTAAAACAACACTATGACCAACTATACCAGGAATAGAAGCCACATTTCGTGCCTGCATGATTGTTCTATCAGACAACATTTTTTGCATCAATGCTTCATCAGCATAAATCCTCACAGGAACTTTCATTCCAAGGTTTGAATCAGCATCAATTTGATACTGATTTTCTCCAATTTTTCTTGGTTCAGCCGAAGACATGAGTATCGGTAAAAATTCCTTTCAATCCAATTTAAATCATCAGAAGAATCATGAAATAAAACAAAAAGTTTTCATAAAAAAGATAGTTACCAAATATGAAATTGATGATCTAATTTATCTATGATTAGACTGTTTCATTATTTGTGGTAAGAAAACAATTAACAGAAGAAGAAATTGAAAAACAAAAAGAAGAACAGAAAATAAGAGCAAAAGCTTCTCGCGCTGCTAGAAGAAGTGGAAAAAGCATGAAAACTGAAGGTAAAGTAAGTAAATCATCAGCAAAAACAAAAGAAGCCAGATCATCTAAAAAAATTGCAGCAGTTAAGAAACAAACTAGAAGTTAAATGCAATATTTTAGCAGATGAATTTTTAATTTATTTATTCATAATCAGATTCTAACGCATTAGAGTTCGTTTGTACATTTTTCTACTCATAAAAATAATGAATATGCCTATTCCAATTTCAACTAGTGCAATCAATAATGTTGCAGAGAAAACATCATCATCACCGTCGTCAATACATTATCTGAGCTATTTGTCAATTCTTGAATTTCACTTCCGGTGTATTCAAATCCAAATGAATTCATTCCAATAATTGTGTCAATGTATGACATTGTTGTTGTATCTATAGGTCCAAGATCTACAAGCATTGGAATTCCAGCACTTCCAATTCCACCTAGACTGCTCATGACACCGGTCATTAGTAAATAAGATACGGAAGAAACAAAAATTATTGCAAAGGCAATCAAGAAAATTCCAAAGAACAAAGGGAAAAGGCAAACTATTTTTGTTTTAGTTTGGTAAGATTTTTCTTTTTTAAATTTCAACGTTTTTGATTTGCTTTTTTTTGGTTTGTCTTTAACACTAGTATTTTTAACATCTGTTGTTTCTTTGACATCTGTTGTTTCTTCTATAATCTCAGGAATCACATGTCTACTTTTCTTCCAATTGCATTGAGAACAATAGCTAAGATCATCTGAAAGAGGAGCCTTGCATCTTTGACATTGTTGAGTTCTCATAATACCAATCTCAAAATTATCTTACATCAATGCCAGTATGTAATATTGTTTAATTACTGATAGTTGAGACTAAATATGAAAAATTGCTCTCAAAATTGGAGTATTCAAATTTTCTGTCTTTTGGACAGACAAAATTTCATTTCTAATTTAATCAGATTATTTCGCAATAAGCACAGGTTTTTTGGATTTATGAAGTACATAGTTCGATGTACTTCCTAAGAAAAATTCTTTTGCTGCACCCATACCTCTAGAACCAATTACGATCAGATCAAAGTTTTGTTTATCTGCAATTTCAACAATTCTCTTTCCATCATCTCCATAGGAAACTCTATCAAAGAACAAAATTCCTTTTTGTGCAGCTTTTGTCTTTGCTTTTTTCATAATTTTTTGTGCATGCCCCAACAAAATTTTCTCTAAGGGAGTAATAGGATCATTTGTTTTAGGTTTTACAATTCCTGCCACATAAAGACCAGTGATGGCAGCATTTGATTCTCTTGCCATTTGAATTGCAACATCTAATCCCCTAAAGGAGTTAGAAGAACCATCTAAAGGTACGAGTATTTTTTTAATTTGAAGCGCCATAATATATCCTACCAGTTGTTTAATTTAAAGCCGATTGATGTTATCTTTGATGATTTTCAGTTTTGATATTCTAGAAGACTATAAAATATAGAATCAGTCATAATAAATCAGTAAAATGACAGATGCAAAAACAATCACTATTGGTGATGTGATGACAAAATCGGTGATTTCTGTTGATGCAACATTAACGATAAATGAAACTGCAAAGATGATGGAAGACGGAAAAGTCGGCGCAGTAATTGTGATGGAAAACAACATACCAGTAGGAATTGTCACAGATAGAGACTTTTCAATAAAAGTGGCAGCCCATGCATATCAAATTACGGAACCTGTAAAACAAATCATGTCATCTCCACTATTCTCAATCAACTCAGATGAACCAGTAAGAGATGCAGCAGATTTGATGCATGAAAGAAAAATAAGAAAATTACCAGTCATCGATAATGGAAAAGTAGTAGGAATAATCACTGCAACGGATATTGTTAACCTGTTAGCAGTATCTGTAGAAGAAGATATGAGAGACATGTATTTTCACTCTGTGGCAAAAATTTATACAAATTATAGTCCATATAATTAGAAATCATGGTATTACCAATTCTTGTTCTAGTAGCAATCCCCGTATTTCTTGGAATTGTCTATATGCCACCATTTGATATGCCTGTAGAAGAAGAACCAAAAGAAATTCCAGATGCTCCTGATGTAAGTATTTTATATTATATTTTAATGGTGATTTGGACATTGTATCTGATTAAAATTCTTCTTCAAGTGAAAAGAAAAACTTTCAAGGTAACACAAAGGTATTGAAATGAATACTGCACCCTATTGGAGAAAGAAAGTTTGCTCAGATTGTAAACGTATGAAATGTCAAAAAGGCTGTCTTTGTGATTGTCATGAACTAAGAGACCGAGTAGATTAAGTTCAGATTTGATGAGTAGATTTATTTTCGATGTATAAAGACCAAAAATATTGGCAATTCTACCTATTGATAACGGTCGTTACGGCACAAAAGAAATGATGGATATTTTCAGTGAACAAAAGAAAGTAGATTATCAATTAGAAATTGAAGGAGCTGCAGCCATCTCCCAAAGTGAAATAGGAATGATATCAAAAAGTATTGGAAAAGAAATCCACAGAGCTGCAACATCTGGAAAAATTACTGCAAAAAGAATCAAGCAGTTAGAAGCAAAAAGTGATCATGACACTGCAGCATTGGTAGAATCACTTAGTGAAAAATGTAGTAAAAATGCAAGACCTTGGATTCATTATGGTCTTACAAGTAATGATTTAGTAGATACCAGTAATTCAATGCAAATGAGGGATGCATTACAGATCATTGAGCCCAAAGTTGCAAAGATAGCATCAATCCTTGCAAGCAAAGCAGTAAAGCATGCAAAAATCCCAGCAGTTGGCAGAACACATGGTCAGCATGCAAGTATCATTTCATTTGGATTAAAGTTTGCAAATTGGGCTGCAGAAATGGCAAAACATGTAGAACGAATTGAAGAGATTAAGAAAAGAATTTTGATTTGCAAGACATTAGGTGTTGTTGGTACAGGCTCACTCATGGGTGCAAGATCACTTGAAGTACAAAAAAGAGCTGCAAAGCGATTAAAACTATTTCCAGCAGAGGTAACAACACAAGTTGTACCTAGAGAGAGATACGCTGAATATGTATTTGAATTGGCATTAATTGGTGCAACCTTAGAAAAAATTGCCATAGAGATTAGGAATTTGCAAAGAACCGAAATTGGTGAAGTTGCAGAACAATTCAAAAAAGGTCAGATGGGAAGTAGTGCAGTCCCAGTAAAAAGAAATCCAATTAAGAGCGAACGAGTATCATCATTATCTAAACTTGTAAGGAGTCAAGTTGCAGTTGCATTTGAAAATATTCCATTGTGGCATGAACGAGATCTTTCAAATTCAGCCAATGAAAGATTTGTAATTCCAACTGTGTCCATTCTAGTTGATGAGATGCTAGAAACTATGACTAGAATTATTTCTAATTTGATGGTAAATGAAAAAAGAATTGTAGATAATCTTTACATCACAAAGGGACAAATCTTTGCAGAGTTTGTTTTAGAAGCATTAATCAAAAAAGGTATTCCAAGATTTGTTGCATATAGAGACGTTCAAAGAGTTGCATTTGAAGCAAATGATAAGGGAATATTTTACAAGGATGCTATCAAAAATGATAAAGCATTCTCCTCAAAACTAACAGAGAAAGAAATCGATGCAATTTTCTCACCAGAAAAACACCTTGGTGCGTCACCTGTAATTATTAGTAATGTAGAGAAATCAGTAAAGAAAACAGTTCAGAAATTCATCTAGTTTTTAGCAAAGCCTTGTGAATTTTAGAGCCATACTGTAATGCTTTTTTCCGTTTTGTGCAAGAGAGTTCAGGGACACCTATTTCGCTGGCTAATTTTCGAATAATGTGTTTGCGATATAGATCCTCAGAGTCATGAATTTTTTCAGACATTGGAACCGTTTTTGCATACTCGATGAATTTTGGTGACAGAAGGGGCTGAAGAATTTTTACACCGAATTCAGATGTAATTAGATTGACTGCCTTCATCATTTTAAGTTCGTTATCTAATTTGGCAAGCATTAATTCATTGATTTGAGACTCTCCTCCAGAGAATGCTTCTCTGTATGCATTATATCCACAAAACAATTCATCAATCCCATTTGCAGTTATTACTGTGTCTAGATCTAAAGAGTTTGCAAGTTTTGAGACGTAATGAAATGCAATACAATTCTCATTCCAAGACAAATTATCAGTTTTTATTTTTTGGTTGATTTTCAAAGAAACATTTGGAAAAGTATCTGGATCAATTTCTAGAACATGATGTTGATATTTTAGAAATTCATTAACATGTTTTGCAAACAAGATATCATGGGATTCAGAAAAACCGATTGTTAATAATGTCACATCAAATCCCATGTCTGAACAAATTTTTGAAATTAATGTACTGTCAACTCCTCCGGAAAAAGCAATTCCTATTTTATTTACTTTGACAGTTTCAGAAATAGAGTTTTTGATATGTTCAAATAGTTTTTTGTTCATTTCGTTCATATCTACATCTCATATCCCACAAAGGGTAATGAATCAATCTTTTAATTTAACATTAAATGTAATACAACATAATGTGTTTATCACAACTAGACATCAAGGAAGAGCTAAAAAACCTTCCAGGATGGAATCTCATTAATGAAAAACTACACAAAGAATTTGAATTTGATAGTTTTAATCAAGCATTTGGCTTTATGACCAGAGCAGCGATGGAGATAGAAAAAATGAATCATCATCCAGAGTGGTTTAATGTGTATAATAGAATCATAGTAGAATTGACAACTCATGATGCAGGAGGAATTACAAAAAATGATATCAATCTGGCCAAAATTTTAAATTCTTTAGCATAGAAATGTTGAAGAATTTCAGGCTCGTCCATTACAGAATTTATATTATATCTATAGTCAGATGACTTCACATGGCTACAAGTCCTATAATTTTAGATTCAGATTTTAGATATATCGATAAAAAGGGAAATTTACTTAAAACTAGAACAGAGCTAACAGTAGCACAGATGCTCACATTCCTCGAACAAGATTATGAATACAATCACAAAGTCACACTAAAGAATGGAATTGATGTGAGAGTTGATTTCAAAACAGAAAAAGGATTGATCGAAGTAATTGACACAGATGAAGATATTGAAAAATACAAGCAGATCAAAGAAGACTTTCCTGAAAATAAGATAATGGCCATAGGGCATGCAAAATATGTTGCACAGATTAAAGAATTACAGGATATTGTATTTTATGATAAAACACCACAAACAGGTTCCATATTTCTAGAAGATGCTTCATTCTCATTTGATTATGCGCATATACTTCCATTAGTCGAAAAATGCTCCATCTTACATGGACATACATCTTCTGTAATGGTAGAATTGGTGGGACAAATGAAAGATAATCTTCTTTTAGATTTTGGTGAGGCTAAAAAAATTATCAAAGAAGTCGTAAATGTATTTGATCATAAATTTTTCATTAATAGAAAATATTTACAAAAAGAAGATGATTCACATTATCATATTCAATTTGAAGGGCCTAAAGGAATGTTTGATTTACAAGTTCCTAAAAATACCACATATCTACTAGAAGGAGAAGCTACAGTTGAAAATCTTTCAAGTGAAATTATCAAATTACTAGTACCAAAAATGCCATCAAATGTTGAAGCAGTAGGTGTTTACATCTATGAGGGTTATAACAAAGGATCTCATATTATTTCAAACATTGAAAGATAATTAAGAAATGGAACCCAAAATCTCAGAAAAAGCATGGAATCCAGAATTAGAGAAGAAAATTCTTCGTCAATGGGAAGAAGAAAAAATTTATGATTTTACACCTCAAGAAGATAACTATACAATAGATACACCTCCTCCATATCCTTCAGGCAGACCATGGCACATTGGTGCAGCAGCCCATTACTCACAAATTGACATGATTGCACGTACTGCAAGAATGGCAGGGAAAAACGTCTATTTTCCAATAGGAATCGATAGAAACGGACTTCCAGTAGAGCTATACACTGAGAAAAAACACAAAATCAGAATGAGGGAAACAGAAAGGGGAGAATTTCTAAATCTGTGCAGAGAAGCGCTAGACGATTTGGAGGCAGAAATGATTCTAATTATGAAGAGTCTGGGAATCAGTGGAGATTTTGCACACTATTACAGAACAGATTCAAAAGAATATAGAGCACTTACACAATCAACATTTATCGAATTATGGAAAAAGGGACAAGTCTATCTAGCAAATAGACCAAATAATTACGATTGGGTGTCAGGTACAACAATTGCTGATGCAGAAATCATGTATGAAGACTTGGCTACAAAACTAGTGTATATGAAATTCAGAATCAAAGATACAGACAAAGAGATCATCATTGCAAGTACAAGGCCAGAGTTACTTTGTGCATGTAGAACAATCATTGTAAATCCAGATGATGAAAGATATTCAGAATATATCGGGAATAAGATAATTGTTCCAATCACTAATGCAGAAGTAGAATTAAGAACACATCATTCTGCTCAACAAGAGTTTGGGTCAGGTGCTGTTATGGTATGTAGTTATGGTGATCAAAATGATGTAGCATTATTTAGAGAATTGGAATTAGAAGAGATTGTTGCAATTGGATTAGATGGAAGAATGACTGAAGTTGCAGGAGAATATGCAGGACTAAAACCAAAACAAGCTAGAACAAAAATCATAGAAGATTTAGAGACGGGAGGATTATTAGATAAAGTTGAAGATATTGTTCACAGAACACCAGTATCAGAGAGAAGTAAAACTCCAATTGAAATCATTCCAATGGAGGAATATTATCTAAAACAAAAAGATGCAGTTGAGAAAATCAAAAAACTAGGTCAAGAAATTACATTTCATCCATCAATGCACAAGCAAATTCTTATGAATTGGCTTGAATCTATCAATATCGACTGGCCAATATCCAGAAGAAGATACTATGGTACTGAGATTCCCATATGGTACTGCAAAGACTGCTCAGAACCCCATGTTCCAGAGCCTGGAAAATACTACAGACCTTGGGAGGAAAAATGTCCAATCAGTAATTGCACTAAATGCAATTCCACTGAATTTGTAGGAGAGGAAAGAACTTTTGATACATGGATGGATTCCAGTGTATCTCCACTTTTCATTAGTAAATTCAACAGAGATGATGAATTTTTCAACAAAGTATACCCTGCATCAATTAGACCTCAAGCAAAAGACATTGTTAGAACATGGTTATACTATACACTTCTTAGATGTGAGCAACTAACTGGAGAAAAACCATGGTCTGAAGCTTGGATAATGGGATATGGTCTTGATGAAAAAGGAATGAAAATGAGTAAGAGTAAAGGTAATGCAATAGATCCTTTACCTGTAATTGAAAAATTAGGTGCAGACACTTTTAGGTTTTGGAGTGCTAGTGAAATCAATCACGGATATGATTTCAGATGTAACGAGCAAAAAATTGAATCAACAAAAAAATTCCTCAGTAAATTATGGAATGTGTCAAGATTTTTGTCGAGTTTTCCAGTAATTGAATCAGGAAAACTTTCAGCATCTGATGAATGGATTTTAGCAGAATTAGACAAATTAGTCAAAGAATGCAAAAAAGGATATGATGTATACAACTTTTTCATTCCAGCAATTGCAATTAGAGAATTTACATGGAATGTATTTGCTGCTCATTATATTGAAATGGTTAAAGCACGTGCATATGGAATTGAATTTTCTGATGAAGAAAGAGATGGTGCAATTTTTACACTTCATAAAACATTGTCAACAATTTTGAAATTATTAGCACCAATCGCTCCATTTATCACAGAACATCTTTGGAAAGAATTGTATTCAAAAGACAGTATTCACAAAGAAAAACAAGTCATCCCAGAAAATAAAGAAGATAAGAGTAACATCACAAAAGAGATTTCAGAATTTAATTCCAAAGTATGGAATGAGAAAAAATCTCATAACCTCTCATTGAAAGATTCAATCAAAATAGACATTCCAGAAAGTTTATCAGAATTCAAAAAAGATTTGAAATCTATGCATAATTTAGAATAAATTATTCATAAATTAATAGATGTGATTATTCAAACCCAGGGAGATTCATCCATCATTTCGAGGTTAGAAATGGACGCATTTAGACATGAGAGAGAAATTATATGTATGTGGAAATTTGATTAAAATCAATAATAGACATTTGATTCGAGTATTTTAGATAAAATTATGAAATTTTACGCATAACAATAAAATCGTACTTTTTATAATCTAATTTTATCATAGGTAAATGAATTGAAAATCATAATAAAAAACGGAGAATCGATCAAAGTATACCGTGATGCGAGTGACGTATCTGTTTTTCCAAAAAGCAGACTAGTTAGAACATTTAATGAAGATGGTTCTTTGATAGACGAATTCAAACTTGTCGATAAAAAAATCACGTTAGATGATGATCTTGATAAGGATCAAACTGAAATTGTCGTAACTTTATATGTTAGAAAATAAGAATCCAGTAAGATCATATTTTGGTTTAGAAGAATTCAGTCACCATTTTAGGAATAAACTGTAAAGATGTAGAAATTAGATGAAAATCATAAATTAACAATCCAAGTATCTTTTACTCCTCCACCTGAAGAGTTGTTTGTAATTCTGCCATGTCGTGCATATCTTGATAATCCTCCAGCTGGAACCATAGGACCTTCTTTTGTATAATATGAGAAAACTCTAAGATCAACATAAGAATCACGCATAATTAATGGACTAAAAGACTCTCTAGTTACAGTAGTGGAAAAATCCAGGGTTTCCTGTAAAAGATAATCATCAGGTTTTTCAGTAATCTCTTTTTTGATTTTTTCAATCAATGGACCTCGTTTTGATTTTGGATGATCACGAGGTATTACAGTTCCCATACCTCCATATCCGCCCCTTTCTTTTACAACAAGGTTTTCAATATTTAAAATTGCATTTTCTAATTCTTCTGGAATTGTAGGATTGTATGATTTTGGTTGTTCTAAAATTGGGTCTTCAGACAGATAGTGTCTTATTAGTTCTGGAACGTATGAATATACTAGTTTATCATCTGCAACCCCAGTTCCAGGAGAGTTTACCAATGCAACCTTTCCATCAAGATATGCCTTTGTTAATCCCGGAACAAACTCATCTATATCTTCTACACGTCTATAAATTACGTCTACTTGTATTTCTCCTTCTCCTGGAACTCTTACAGCAATATGTCCAGACTTTGTTACATAAAGATCTCCAGCTTCTACTAAAGGAATATTCATTAGTTTTGAGAGATACATATGTTCAAAATATGCAGAGCCGGATGGACCATCTGTAAGCAACACCATAAAGGGGTTTTTGACCCATGATGAATCTTTCATTGTCTCAAGCAAAGATTTCCATGGTTTGAATGGTTCAATCTTGTATCCTTTTTTTAGAGCATTAAGATAACGATCACTCATTTCACGAATCTTTAGAGGATATGTTACTCCACTTGGAACCCTAAGATTATCTTCAATGACATAAAATGTCACTCCATTGTAAAGAAGATCAGCACCATAAACTTGAATAAAGATATCATTTTTTGGCAAATGCCCAATTAACTCGGGATTAAAATATTCAGAGCCAAAAATCAGATCATCTGGGATGATGGTTTTTTGCTCAGTGTAGACGTCTTTTAAAAACAAATTGAGTGCATTTGCTCTCTGTTTTATGCCATCTTCTATAATCTGAAATTTCTTTCTGTCGATAATTCTCGGTACAAAATCCATTGGAACTGCATTATATTCATTTGGGTTGACATTGTATGTGAATCCCTCTAAATAGGCAGTTAAATCTGCAGACATTGCCTTTTCTCGTAATCGGAGTAATTTGGGATTTTGAATGTTTTTGAAAAATTGTCTATATTCTTCTCTGATAATTAAACTACTATCTACTGCTTCATTGAAACTATTTGTTTTTGAGAAATCTAGTGCTTTTGATGGTAGAGAATCTACATGCATTATAATCACTGTTGTTGATGACGAGTTTGTTGTCGCATTTTTTCTTCTGAAATTTTTGGTGGGGCAATCTCTTCATTAATCACTCGTCCAAAATTATTAATTGCAGCAATAATGTCATTTGCGTGTTTTATTACCTCATCAATTTCATTTAATCGAGGTCGTTCTTCAACTGCAATTACCAAAATATTTGATTCTCTAACCAGTCTTTCAATTCCTAAACCAATTGCATTAGTTCTCATATGTCGTACAGAATAAAGTATGCTTGATGGAATATCTCCATGTAGAATATCCTCAATAAACTTTTCATGTTTAGTAAATTCAATTCCAAGACTATCTGCAAGAGCCATTAATGGTTCTTCACTCTTTAATTGTTTAAGAGAATATAGAGAACTAAGCAATGCTCGAGAAACACTATCTACTCGTTCTACATATCTTCCTAACCAATATACCTTGTAAAGATTGCTTGGAAGAATCAAATTTTTTTTGTTAATATGACTCAAGATGCTTTTATTATTTTTTGCACTATTAAAACTGTCATATAATATGACTTTATTTTTGAATAATTGTTGGAATCACATTTAACTGTGTTAAACTATGTGAACTGTCAGATTCAAAATAACCTGTAATTGGTGCAACATCATTGTAATCTCTACCATGTCCGTATTTTACGTAATAGTACTCCAAATCAAAGACCCTATTATGAGTAGGATCCGATGGCACCCACCCGACGCCGGGCCAATATGCTTCCACCCATGCATGAGTTGCTCCAGGTGTGTCAACTAAAACACCGCTAACGTATCGTGCTGGAATTCCTAAAGAACGTAAAAATCCAATTAAAATGTGAGATTTGTCTTGACATACACCTTTACCTGAAGCAAGAGATTCACGTGCTTTGGTGTCTACTGATGTAGATGTGGGAGCATATTCTATTTTTGTTGTAACCCATTCAGTAAGAGTAATCAGTGCTTCACGGATGGTTTTTACATGTTCCAAAATGTTAGGAGCTCTTAATCTAATTAATTCTGGATTAATCAGAGTTGAAGGATTGAGATACATACGAATATCAGAAGAGAAAAGTGATTTGTCCAAGGGTAATGGCAAATCAGATACTTCATTAATTGATACTTTGTATGGATTTGTCTCGACTGTAGATATGACTTTGAAATAGGTTTCAAGGTGGGTTTCAGTTATTTTGACTCGAGCATTTTTGTTTCCAAATCTATCTTTATAGTAAATAATTTTTCCATCTGGTTTTATAGACACTTTTTCATCCATTGGTTTTTGCCAAAATTCTGTTGAAGGAAAAACTCGTAAAATATTATCATTTACAGTTACTTGATTATCATAGGAATACATTACATCATATTCTATTGAAACGAGCATAGCCACTAACACCCATCTACGTATTTAAACTAGGAATTCATTAGAAAGCAGTTTTGCTTATAAAAAATTCAATTCTTTTGCAGGAAGTATTATTGTAAACATGATCAATTTTACATGCAAAAAATGCGGAGTAAGGCTTAGTGGACAAATTATTTGTCATAGGACACTAAAATGTTGGGATAAAATAAAACCATCAAGAAAAAATAGACTATGATTTCATGTTCATACAAGAGATTAAATATCAAATAGAGGAATTATGGTAATGCCTCTACTAACTGAACGCCGTCCAGAGAATATCAGTTCTGACGACATATGTCCAGTTTGTAATAGACCAAAAAAAATACATACGATTACAGAAATTCAAGCATGTTCTAAAAAATTAAGAGATATTGAAAAATCTGGAAGATAGTATACGTAGAGTATTTTAAATCCACAAATGCTTAAATTTAATTTTTAGTATCTT
>Ga0224506_10000115_pt1 | contig 76683 bp, 75 predicted proteins | sample SF_Jan12_sed_USG_2_FD_169108 | JGI IMG/M metagenome (GOLD analysis project Ga0224506, IMG submission 169108) | Sediment microbial communities from San Francisco Bay, California, United States - SF_Jan12_sed_USGS_8_1 | ecosystem: Environmental > Aquatic > Marine > Sediment | place: USA...
ATCAGTTCTGCAAAAAGCGGTAGCAAACGCAAGAGCAAAGGCAAAGATCATTAAACGCGTCTCGCCGCATACTCTAAGACATAGTTTTGCTACACACCTGTTAGAAAACGGTGAAAATATTAGGGTGCTACAAGTGCTGTTAGGTCATAACGATGTTAAAACTACAGAAATATATACTCATGTGATGCAGAAGAATCATGACAATGTCAAAAGCCCACTCGATGATTAAGCTGTAACCTTATTCAGTTCATCTTTAAATGTTCGATTTTTGTACGCATAATCAGAGATTGCGCTTAATTAATAGTGCTGGCTTCTTTTTCTTCGAGTAGGACCTGATTGTCGTAAGCTATTAATATTTTTTCGAAGATACCAATTTCATCGTCTTCGTCTTTTTCGAATTCGTAAGCGTCTGGTTCAGCACCGAGTATTTTTTCAAAGCGGTCTATTTCATTGGCAAGTTCTGGGTTGAATTTCATGGCTTTCATGTACATGTTGCGTGCGCCGGCGAGAAATTCATCGCGAAAGTCCGGGTCGCGATTAATGCGTTCACGGGTTTCAGATTTTTTTTCGTCACTGAGTGGCATGATGATTCTCCCAAATATATTGGTTGTTGGCCGGTAAAGTCATATTTTAACGTGTGCGATGTTGCAGATAAAGCGGGCACATTATGCGCCATTGGTGCTGGGTATATAAACCCTGAGTCGATGTGGTGTTAGCCGAGTAATGTGTCCTTGGCTTGATTGATCTGCGCGGCAAGATAATCCGAACCACCCCGGTCAGGGTGTACTTTCTGCATCATGCGTTTGTGAGCCTTGATAATTTCTTCTTTAGTCGCATCAGGCGGAATACCGAGAATGTCGCAAGCCTGTTTATGGTTCATTGCGGTTTGCGATGGCGACTGTTGATTGCTCTGTTGCTGGTTCGAATTACTCGCCTGCTGCCGAACTTTGTTGAGTATGGGGAGATAGCGTAATAATTGAGCCGCTTTTGGCAGTAAGGCGACTGCACCAGTTATAGCCGCTGTAATAAAGTTGAGTCGACCAGTTATAGCGAGAAAACCCAGTACCACAATAACACTGCCAGCGATCGACCAGATGATCAGCTTTTTCTTTTCTTCACCTTTGGCTTTTTTGATCTTGAACCAGATCAGGTAAGCGATGGCGGCAATAGCGAGAATGATGACAAATCGTGACATGGGTGTTGATTATACGGGTGTTCTTGTTTTTTGGTGAAATTTATATCGTATACAATTTATAATCAAATGATGAATGAGACGATTGAAAGAATATTAGATTACTGGTTTGGCGGATTTCCTGATGCCTATAGTGCGGATCTGTCGCGCCAGGCAATGTGGTTTGAACAGGGGTATAAATACGATCAGGAAATTTTCATTGAATTTGGTGCTGTTTATCAACGTGCTATCGAAGGCGAGTTGGAGCATTGGCTGGATATACCCAGAGGCCGACTGGCAATAATCGTACTGCTAGATCAGTTTTCGCGGCATATTCACCGCGGCTATCCTGAGGCGTTTGCACAGGATGAAAAAGCCCAGGCAATCTGTCTTGAAGGTATTGGTGCGGGTGATGATTTTAGTCTGCATCCGGTAGAACGTAGTTTTTTCTACTTACCACTACAACATGCGGAAGACGGTGAAAAACAGAAATGGAGTATTCAAGCCTACAATCAGTTGCTCGCCGATGTGCCGGAAACGCATCAGCAGCCCTACAGAGAAATGCTGGAATACGCCATGAAGCATCACTATGTCATCGAAAATTTTGGCCGTTTTCCAGAGTTAAATGAGATTCTTGGGCGCGTAAGCACACCGGAAGAAATAGCCTTTATGGAGAATAGGGAGTACGCATTCTTGTAAGGCTGATCGTAAGCCCTTTCAATATATGAATACTTGCCATCAATGCGCAAAGGCCGGCTGGTGATCAGTGATCTACGTATTTGTCCCTGATTTCTCTACGCAGAATCTTGCCGACATTAGTTTTTGGAAGTTCCTTGGCGAAGATAACAGTCCTTGGGATTTTATAGCCGGTCAGGTTTTCGCGACAGAAAGCTATGATGGCTTCTTCTGTTAAATCGGGATTTTTTTTCACGATCACTGCCAGCACAGACTCACCGCTTTTCTCGTCAGGTTTACCAACCACACCAACTTCAAGCACGTCCGGGTGTTCAGAGATAACGTTTTCAATTTCGTTGGGAAAGACGTTGAAGCCGGAAACCAGAATCATATCTTTTTTGCGATCGACGATTTTAACAAAGCCTTGTTCATTCATTATGCCGATATCACCGGTATGTAACCAGCCATCTGCGCTGAGTACATTGGCGGTTTCTTTCGGGCGTTGCCAGTAGCCTTGCATGACCTGTGGGCCACGTATGCAAATTTCTCCGGATTCACCGATTGGCATTTCATTCCAGTCATCGTTTTGAATAGATACCTCGGTTGATGGAATGGGTAGCCCTATCATGCCGTTAAACTCCTGAAGATCCATTGGGTTCATGCACGCCGCAGGCGATGTTTCAGTTAAGCCATAGGCCTCAACAAGCGTGGTGCCGGTGGTTTCTTTCCAGCGCTCTGCGACTGAATGTTGTACCGACATGCCGCCGCCTAATGCCAGTATTAATTTCGAGAAATCTACATTTTTAAATTCAGGTTGATTGAGCAAGCCATTGAATAATGTATTAACCCCTGTGATGCCCGCAAATTTAAGGTCTTTTATTTCTTTGATGAAGCCATTCAGGTCACGTGGGTTCGTGATCAGGTAATTCATCCAGCCCTGCTTCATAAAAGTCAGGCAGTTAGCCGTGAGTGAAAAGATATGATAAAGCGGAAGTGCGGTGATGATGATTTCTCGTTTATCACCCACTAATGTTTTTATCCATGCAGAAGCTTGTTGCATATTCGCAATCAAGTTCTTATTGGTTAACACCGCTCCCTTTGATACGCCTGTGGTGCCCCCTGTGTACTGCAAAAAAGCAATGTCATTATGATTTGAGGCGACAGTTTCAAAGTGATGCCGTGAACCAGACTTAATGGCTTTTTTGAACATAACGGCGCTGGGAAGTGAATATGCGGGCACCATTTTTTTTATATATTTCACCACCAGATTAATAATGGCAGATTTCGGGAATGGCAACATATCACCCATACGTGTGACGATAATGTTTTTTATGCCGGTTTCTGTTACCACCTGCTGTAGTACGCTGCAGAAGTTTTCCAGGATAATGATGGTTTCTGCACCTGAGTCATTGAGCTGGTGTTTGAGTTCACGGGCAGTGTATAACGGGTTGGTGTTAACCACGACAAGACCTGCACGCAGAGCGGCAAAAATAGCGACAGGATTTTGTAAAAGATTGGGCATCATAATGGCGACGCGGTCACCTTTTTTTAAGCCCAGTTCATTTATAAGGTAAGCACCAAGCTGATCGGTGTAAGTCTTGATTTCAAGATAGCTTAATGATTTACCAAAATTAGAAAATGCAGGGAGATCAGAAAATTTTTCTACACTCTGGTCAAAGACTTCAGCAATAGAAGCGTATTCATCTATGGAGATGTTTTCAGGTATGCCGTCAGGGTAACTGTTTAACCAGGGTTTCATTATTTTCTCCTTCAAAATTACGCTTGATGCTGAGCAGCTAGGATAACGCTATTAAGTTTAAATTTCACCTGCTTTGTTAGTTTTTCCACCACAGCGATAGTTCAGGGATGTAGGTGATAATCATTAGCCAGACAAACATCAGCAATAGAAATGGCAGGGTTGCTTTAAATAGTTTTACGACAGGCTGCCTGAATCGCTCACTGGCAATAAAGAGATTGATACCAACTGGTGGTGTTGAGTAGCCAATTTCAAGATTAGCAAGAAAGATGATACCAAGATGAACCGGGTCAATGCCATAACGAACTGCCAGGGGGAGTATCAGTGGTACAACAACAACGATAGCAGAGAAAATATCCATCATTGCGCCTACCAACAACAGGAATAAATTTAGTAACAATAAAAATTGCAACTTGCTATCGATATGCTGTTCCAGGAAAGCCAGCATCTTCATGGGGATTTGCGCATCGATTAATAAATTGGTGAGTCCTAGTGCAATTAGTAAAATGATAAGCAGGCTACCAAATAATACGCTGGCTTCGATGAGCAGGGGAAATAATTGCGTGCGCAAGTTAATCTGGTGATAAACACTTGTTTCAATAAATAGTACGTAGCTGGCGGTTACAGCTGCTGCTTCCATAATGGAAACAAAACCACCGAAGATACCAACGATAATAGCTACTGGTAACAGCAGATCCCATGCACATCCGCGGGCACTGCTGATAAGTAGTGATAGTTTGAATTCAGTACGTGCTACGGCATGCTTGTGTCCCATAAACGAGCTGTATAGTGCCAGCATGATCATGAGCAAAATACCGGGTACGATGCCAGCCATGAACAATTTTTCGATGCTAACACCGGCAACAATGCCGAAGACTAGAATGGCAAGACTTGGTGGAAAAAGAAGTCCTAATGAACCCGAAGTGGTTAACAGGCCCAGTGAGAATTTTTCTTTGTATCCTTCATCTTTGAGTATTGGATAAAGCAGTCCACCGAGAGCAAGAATGGTAACGCCGGAGGCGCCAGAAAACATGGTGAAAAAAGCACAGGCACCAATGCTGACGATGGCAAGTCCACCAGGTAACCAGCCAAAGGCGGCTCGAAAAAAGCACACCAGCCTTTGAGGTGCGCCACCGGATGACATAATTACACCGGAGAGAATAAACAGGGGTAGTGCAATCATATTAGGTGAGGAGGCCAGACGATTCATTTCAATAATAAGTAGATCAGGGCTAAGATCTAAAGCCTGGCTGGCAAGCAGTCCTCCAGCGGCGAGGGCAGAAAATAGTGGTACGCCAAGTAAGGCGATAATAATCAGAAGAATGATAGCTAAGGTAATCATTTATCTTCTGATACAGGGCAGACTGGTTTAAAACATAGAAAAAAGAAGTGCAGGCTGAGCAGTGAAAAACCAAGCGGGTATATGAGGGTAAATGGTAAAGCCCAGCGTTCATTGGCGGGTGCATATTGCCATTCATCCAGACAAAACTGAATGGCGGGATAACACATTGTTGCACACACCAGCGCGGTGAAAAACCATAAGGGTGTGCAAAGCCGGTTTAACCACTTCTTACTTAATAGCGGCGAGAGTGCATCAATTTTAATATGGCGTAATTGTGGTGTGGCCAGCACCGCGCCCATGCCACCACAAACGAGTAATAAGTGGCGGTTAATGATTTCAATTTCCGGATAACCAAAATCGAAGATGTTACGAATAATGATCTGAAATATCGAAAGTACCAGCATTAAAAACAGGCTGCCTGCGGCAGCCCAGCTTTCAATAGTAATCAGTTTTTTTTCTAAGGTACGTAGCAAGTTGGAGGCTATTTTTTAGGGGTGTGGCTAATTCGATATTTTTCAAGCAAATCACGAGCCTTGTTGGAAAAGCTGGCAGGTATGTAGTCAGTGTTTTCCAGGTGTTTGGCTGCCTGATCTCTAATGCGAAGAAATTCTTTCATCTCCTGATCATTCCAGTCCCACAGGAATTGAATGCCATAGCGTTCAAGAAGATTGCGGCTTCGTTCATTTTCAAAGCGCGCATTTTTACGAATTTTGTCACTCATTATCTTGCCAGTGGTTTTTAACATCTGTTGAAGATCTTTGGGTAATTTGTCAAAAAAACGATTACTGATGACCAGGCCGCCGATGGCATTAGTGACAGAAATATTGGTGCTGTATTTGAGTTTAGTGTGCCACTGTAGGCCGATAGCGCCGAAGGTGGAAATATAAACAGTGTCGATGCTGCCATGTTTGGCAGAAAGTTGGGAATAGACGTCGATGATAGAGAGTGGCACCGGTGAGATGTCTGCAGCTTTAAAAAACGCTTCGCCCAATGGGTCTCCCTGCCACAACCAGATGCGACTCTTCTTCATGTCATCGATGGATTCAATTTTATGTTGTGAGAAAAAGTGGATGAACCCAACTTCCGGCCAGCCTAGTAGCTCGAAGCCATTCTGTTTGAAACCAATTTCTATCTCCGGCATTAATTGGTCACGAACATAATCGGATTCGCTGGTATTTTTGAACAAAAATGGCATTTCAAGAACACGCGCAGGTGAATAAATTCTACCAATGCCATAGCCAGTGAATAGGCCGCCCTGTAACTGGTTTTTGCGAATTTTACGTAAGACATCAGGTTCATCGCCCATAACGCCACCCGAATACATTTTTACTTTTAAACGGCCCTGACTTTTTGTTTCAATTTCTTTAACCCAGTTATCAAGTATGATTGACCAGGCTGTGCCGGTGGGTAGCAGGGTTGCGAATTTAAGTATGTATGTTTCTTTAGCAACAACCTGTGAAGAAGAAAAAATCGCAATGAATAAAATAAGGGTCCTTAGAACCATTTCTCTTCCTCTTTAAGTAACATCACAGCTTTTCGTTTAGCTATTTGATTGAGTAATACCAGGTCCGGGTGTAAATCTACGGGCGCGTTAATGATTTTTGTCAGTCGATTATGAAAATCTTCCTGATCCATTTTTTGTCGTGAAAGGTATTGAGCCTGCAATAAATCGGCAACTAATAAATCGTTATTTGTAATTTCGCGGGCACGGTCAAAATGTGCTTCAGATTTTTTGAAGTCACCACCGAACATGGGTGATCGGCCGCCGTAGAAAACGCCAAAGTACATGTGGGCACCACCATAGTAAAAGGTGTCATCCAGTTCCAGTACGCGTTGCATTAATGCCGTAGGTTTGGGTAATTCGATCAGGCTTTCAGATTTGTCGCGATTCTGGTCTATCCATTTTGCCCAGTTGCTGGCCGTCCAGAAAAGAGCGCCTACATCGTCATCATCCATTTTCATCAGTGCTGCTTCTAATTCATCCATGGTGCCATTTCTAATGTTTTTGTAGCCGTTGACGTCGAGTGCATGTAATCCATGTTTCAGCCCGCGCAAATAAAAGTTGACGGCGCGTTGGCGTTTATTGTCTTCATTGAAACCATAAGCCAGACCGTAATAAGCCTGGGCAGCATAGACACGTAGAGAGTCATTATCGGGATCGATACTAATCATGCCTTCCAGCATATTGAGATTAGTTGGGATAGAGTTTTCCGCTAGTTGCAGGTCAGCTTCCTGATTTAGGGCGTATATGCCGCCTTCGATCAGGGGGGTGGAGGCGCGAACCAGCATTTGATCGATGGAGCAACCGCTGATAACGGCACTAATGAGCAGCAGTAGGGTAATTCTGATCATGATGCTTGTTTCTACCTGGGAATTTGTTGGTATGTAGTGGCCTAATACTAATGGAAAAACCAGTATCCCGCCATAAAAGCAGTGGTGATACCTGCGGCATCGGCAATTAAAGCACAGGTAATAGCGTGACGAACGTGGCGGATACCGACACTGCCGAAATAAACAGCGAGTACGTAGAAGGTGGTTTCGGTGCTGCCCTGTAAAATGGCAGCGAGTGTAGCGGGGAAGGAATCGACGCCGTGGGTGCTCATGGTTTCCAGCATCATGGCACGGGCACCGCTGCCACTGAGGGGTTTCATTAACGCCGTGGGCAGCGCCTGGATGAAATCGGTGTTGAAGCCAAACAGTGTGAACATGTATTCAACGCCGATTAGTATGCCATCGAGCACACCACTGGTACGCAATACGCCGATCGCAACCAGCATACCGACCAGATAAGGAATGAGCTTGATGGCAACATCAAAACCTTCTTTGGCGCCGTCGATAAAGGCATCGTAGACATTGACCTTTTTCCACCAGCCATAGCCCAGAAATAACATGATCAGGCTAAATAATGTCAGATTACCGAGCAGGCTGGAGATGGCTGAGATTTGATCAGTGGGCTGGCTAACCAGATAGCTGGCCAGGCCACTCAATAATAAAGTGAATCCGGCAAAGTAAGTGAGTACGACTTTATTTAACAGGTTAATTTTTTGGACATATGATACCGCTAGCAGGCCGGCCAGTGTTGAGGCCGAGGTGGCGAGCAGAATGGGAATAAAAACCGCCGCAGGATCAGCGGCACCCTGCTGGGCACGATACATGAAGATGGTAATGGGCAGCAGTGTGACCGAAGAGGTGTTCAATACCAGGAATAGAATTTGTGCATTACTGGCGGTCTCTTTATCCGGATTGAGCGACTGCATATCCTGCATGGCTTTCAAACCCATTGGTGTGGCAGCGTTATCCAGGCCGAGCATATTGGCGGCAATGTTCATGGTGATACTGCCATGGCTGGCATGGCCACGGGGAATTTCCGGCATCAATTTTAAAAACAGCGGCTCAAGGCCACGAGAGAGAATATTGATTAACCCCGCCTGTTCAGCGATACGAAATAAACCCAGCCACAGGCACAAGACGCCAATCAGACCGATAGCAATTTCAACGCTCAGTCCAGCCATGTCGAAAGTAGATTGAACCAGGGCGGCAAAGATGTCGGCGCGACCGTTAATCAGCCATTGATAAAGCGCGGTTGCAAAAGAGACGGCAAAAAAACCAAACCAGATATGTACCAGCATTCAGAATCCTGAATCGTTTAGTGGATAACAGGATGAAGAATGCAGGTAATGTAGATCTGGCGCAACTCTGATACTTAATTTATGCCTTTACTTGTGAACGAGCCCAGCTGATTAATTGCTCTTGATTCATTGCACCTGCCTGTTGTGCAATCACCTTGCCATTTTTGAAGATGGCCAGTGTTGGGATGCTGCGAATACCATAACGTGCAGCAATCGATTGCTCGTTTTCGGTGTTGAGCTTGCCGAGGCGAATTTGTGGTTCCAGTTGTTGCGCGGCCTGTTCAAAAGCCGGTGCCATCATTTTGCAGGGGCCGCACCAGGGTGCCCAGAAATCGACCAGTACAGGAATATCGTTGTTATTGATCATGCGGTCAAAATTGCTGCTATTGAGTTCAACCGGGCGGTGATTGAATAAGGGTGCGCCGCATTTTCCACAGGTGCCACCAGCGTCAAGTCGATTGGCGGGAATGCGATTAGTGGTTGAGCAGTTGGGGCAGGTGATGTGCACGGGCTGTGTCATAGTGGGTTCCAGTAGTTCTTTGATTAACAGGAATATTGGGGTGGATAGGAGGATTTCAAGTTTTTAAATAAAAAGAGGTTTTGTATTATCTTTTACAGTGAAATAGCATGTGTCTTTAACGATTGTTTTTGATCAGTAATATTTATGTCAAAAAAAGGAACCTATATTGTATTGCTGAAAAGTGAGCAATCAAAAAATATTCAAATTGGAAGGCTGGCGCAGTTAAATCTGCAGAAGGGGTATTACCTGTACATTGGCAGCGCCTTGGGGCCTGGTGGTGTTCTCTCACGCCTAAAACATCACCATAGAATTAGCAAAAAGCCGCATTGGCATCTGGATTATTTACGTGCCGAAACTAAATTTTATGCGGCTTATGCTTTGTTTTCGCCGCAGAGAAAGGAGTGTGAGTGGGCAGAATTAATGGCGAAGAGCGAAGTGGTTATTGAACCTTTAAAAGGCTTTGGCTCATCCGACTGCCAGTGCGACACACATCTTTTTTATTTTTCATCTTCTGTGAAGATGGCAAGGGTTATTCAGGGTGTAGAGGGGATCCTGAAAGTTGATGTGGGTTTATTACTTTGATCGATTCTGGGCTAACCTAGCAGCGCATCAATTTTTGACAGTAAGTCTTTGCTTTCAGGTGGTTTGACGACGTAATCTTTTGCGCCCTGACGTTTGGCCCAGACTTTGTCAGTTTCCTGATCCTTGGTGGTAAGCATGATCACAGGAATGTGTTTAGTCTCAGGATTGGTTGTAATGGTACGCGTTGCCTGGAAGCCGCTGATGCCTGGCATAACCACATCCATAACGATCAAGTCGGGTTTTTCGATGATGGACTTTGCAATGCCTTCTTCGCCGCTCACTGCAGGAATAACTTCGTGTCCGGCTGATAACAGAATTTTTGTAGTGCCTGCGAGTAATGTCGGTGAGTCGTCTACGACTAGAATACGTGCCATAAATAAAACCTTGATACAGTTAGTTGGCATAAGCCTACAATATATATGAAATATATAATAGATTAATTTACGCTAAGTGAGTTTTTAGTTTAATGCGATGATTTATATTTTTGCCAATCCGTTCTATCATGGCGTTTTTAAGGGTGTGAGGGTGGTGTGTGTTCAGTATTTTTTCTTCCATGATAATACCTCTCAGTTTATTAGGGCTGGCTTTTTTTCTGTATCCTGATTTGACTGATCTGCCGAAGTCACAGTTGGTGATTATTCAGCTATTGCCGTTGGTTATTGCGGCAATAGGCATGAGCTTGTGTTTGAGATTTAATCGTAGCCTGGTGTTCTTTACTGTATTGGCTCTGGTTATTGCCTATGTATTAATGCAATGGTATTTGCCGAGGATAGGTTGGGTCGAGACAAAAATCGTCTGGTCGGCCCTATGCGTATTATTGCCATTAAATATTATGGTGATTTCATTGTTGAAAGAACGCGGCATATTGACATGGTGGGGAGGGAGTCGCTTAGCGTTTTTGCTGTTGCCCATGCTGTTTTTTATTGTGGTGGCGAAATATTATCCTACAGAATTACTACATATGCTCACCTTACGTTTTGTCGAGATATCTGTAATGAGTCAGGTTAATTTAGCGCAGTTGCCATTGGTGGTAATGATGGTCGCGGTGCTGGTTTTAAATGGACGATGGTTTGTGCAGGCGACAGAGCAGAATAGTGCTTTATTTATTGCATTAATTAGCGCTGTGTTTATGTTGTATTTCAAAAATGATACCGCAACTCAGGCTGTATTTGCCTGCGCCGCCATGTTGATGCTGGTGATTGCTGTTGTGCAGGAATCCTGGAGCATGGCGTATATCGACCAGCTAACCAGTTTGCCGGGCAGGCGTGCACTGGAAGAAGAGATGCTTAAGCTGGGCAGCAATTACTCTATTGCCATGATGGATATTGATCATTTCAAAAAATTTAATGATTCATATGGTCACGACGCGGGCGATCAGGTGTTGCAAATGGTGGCCGCACGAATCAAGCAGTCAGTTTCCGGGGGCAAAGCTTTTCGTTATGGCGGGGAAGAATTTACCATCGTCTTTCCGGGCAAAAAAATAGAAGATACATTGGAGGTGCTTGAAGCCGTTCGTGAAAATATTGGTGGCAGCAAGTTCCAGTTGCGTAAGAAAGATCGTCGCAGGGGTAATGATAAAAAAGATGGCAGTAAAAATGTAGAGGTAACTATCAGTATTGGGGTTGCTGAACGGAATTTGAGTATGAATATTCCGCATGAGGTTGTGAAGGGTGCGGATAAAGCTTTGTATAGAGCGAAAAAACAGGGAAGAAACAGGGTTTGTAAGTAGGTGTGTCGACCATAAGCAGGAAATCGAGTGCCGGGCTAGAGGGTATTGCAAGCATTTGACCTTGTCCGAGTAAGGCCATTTTGACTGTTTGTTGGAGTGAATATGGCATTCTAGACATTAATCTTGAGTGCTTTTATCAGTTTTTTACAAAATTACTGCAAATTAAGCCCAAAACTACTGCTTACTGCCATACATTCAGGTTAATCTGGTTTATAATCCTGCGGCTAAGTTGCACCCGTACACGTCACCCCAGTGTGATCTTTAAAAAAGGGATATCCGGCAGGTCTGGGTACTCTGAATTGTGGTTCGTGGACATCTTCGATTCATTGAATAAACCGTATTAGAGTATGTAGGAATATGACTGATTTAGCCAAGTATAGAAACATAGGTATTTTCGCTCACGTGGATGCCGGAAAAACAACCACCACGGAACGCATTCTGAAGCTGACCGGTAAGATTCATAAAACCGGTGAAGTGCATGATGGCGAAGCCACTACTGATTTCATGGAGCAGGAGCAGGAACGTGGTATTACTATCCAATCGGCGGCAACCAGCTGTGAGTGGAATGGTCACCGTCTGAATATCATCGACACACCGGGACACGTTGACTTCACGATTGAAGTATACCGTTCACTGAAAGTGCTCGATGGCGGCATCGGTGTATTCTGTGGCTCTGGCGGTGTAGAGCCTCAGTCAGAAACCAACTGGCGTTATGCTAATGATTCTGAAGTGGCCCGTGTTATTTTTGTAAACAAATTAGACCGTATTGGTGCTGACTTCTACAAGGTTGTCGATCAGGTTGAAAATGTACTCGGTGCTAATCCACTGGTCATGGTATTGCCAATCGGTATCGAAGACGAGTTCAAAGGTTGTGTTGACCTGTTAACACGCAAAGCCTGGATATGGGATGACGAAAAAAATCTGTCTGCTTATCGTATTGAAGAAGTGCCTGCCGATATGGTCGATCAGGTTGAAGAGTACCGCGAGCAACTGATCGAAAAAGCATTAGAGCAAGACGACGATTTGATGGAAAAATATCTGGAAGGTGAAGAGCCTTCTATTGAAGATATTAATAAATGTATTCGTAAAGGTACTATCGCACTCGACTTTTTCCCCACTTACTGTGGTTCTGCCTTTAAGGATAAAGGTGTGCAAATGGTTCTGGACGCAGCTGTTGCTTACCTGCCTGATCCAACTGAAGTTAAACCACAGCCTGAAGTGGATCTGGAAGGTGAAGAGACTGGCGAATTTGCTATTGTTGATGCTGACAAGCCAATACGCGCATTGGCATTTAAAATTATGGATGACCGTTTCGGCGCATTGACCTTTATTCGTATCTACTCTGGTAAATTGAACAAAGGCGATACACTGCTTAATACTTTTACCGGTAAAACTGAGCGTATTGGCCGTATGGTTGAAATGCATGCTGATGAGCGTATCGAACTTGATCACGCACAAGCCGGTGACATTATCGCTATTGTTGGTATGAAGAATGTGCAGACTGGTCATACTTTATGTGATCCTAAGCATCCTGCAACACTTGAGCCTATGGTCTTCCCTGATCCCGTCATCTCAATATCTATTTCACCAGACGATAAAGGCGCTTCTGAAAAACTCGGTATTGCACTGGGCAAGATGATTAAAGAAGATCCATCATTCCGCGTTGAAACTGATGAAGACAGTGGCGAAACCATTCTTAAAGGTATGGGTGAGTTACATCTGGATATTAAAGTTGATATTCTGAAACGTACTCACGGTATTTCTGCAACTGTCGGCAAACCTCAGGTGGCTTATCGTGAAACTATCACTCAGGTGGTTGAAGATAGTTACACGCATAAGAAACAATCAGGTGGTTCAGGTCAGTTCGGTAAAATCGACTACACCGTATCTCCAGGTGAACCAGGCAGTGGTTTTGAATTTGAATCTACTGTAACCGGTGGTAATGTGCCTCGTGAATTCTGGCCTGCAGTAGAAAAAGGCTTTGAAAAGATGAAGGACAAAGGCGTACTCGCTGGTTACCCTTGTCTGGATTTTAAAGTGACTTTAACTGATGGTTCATTCCATGCGGTGGATTCATCCGCTGTAGCATTTGAATTGGCAGCCATGGCGGCTTACCGTCAGTCTATGCCTAAGGCTGGCCCACAGTTGATGGAGCCGATCATGAAGGTTGATGTGTTCACACCAGACGATCACGTTGGTGATGTTATTGGCGACCTTAACCGTCGTCGTGGCATGATCAAATCACAGGAGCCAGGTGTAACTGGCGTTCGCATTAAAGCAGAATGTCCGCTGAGCGAAATGTTTGGTTACATTGGCACATTGCGTACCATGACATCAGGTCGTGGTCAGTTCTCGATGGAATTCCTGCACTACATGCCATGTCCTAAGAACGTAGCAGAAGCAGTGATCACGGAAAACAAAGAACGTGAGGCGGCGAAAAAGAAATAATTTCTTTTTTGATGTTGAAATTAAAAAGGGTCGGTTTTTACCGGCCCTTTTTTATGGCTAAATATATAGCTAGTATTAAAGTGTGATGACAAACGCAGATATAAAAAAACACCAGCAGGCTTTACGCGCCTGTCGCAAATGCCCTGATATGATTCCGCCAGTGATCACTGGCGTGCCGGTAAAATCAAAAATAATTCTAATTGGCCAGGCGCCGGGTGATCGCGAAGGTGAGCTAGGGAGGCCTTTCGGCTGGACAGCAGGAAAAACTCTATTTAAATGGTTTTCATCGATTGGCCTGGAAGAAGAGCAATTCCGTCAGCAGATTTATATTGCAGCCGTGTGTCGTTGTTTTCCCGGGAAAAAACCGAAAGGCGGCGACCGTGTGCCGAGCAAGCAAGAAATTGAACAATGCAAATCCTGGTTAGAAGCAGAGTTCGATTTAATGAAGCCTGTGTTAGTACTGCCGATAGGGAAATTAGCTATATCGCAATTTATTGAGGTAGATAAGTTGATCAATGTGATTGGTCAATCATTTAAAAAAGAAATTGGCGGGCGAACTATAGATGTTATTCCACTGCCTCATCCATCTGGTGCGTCAACATGGCACCAAGGGCCTCCAGGAAAAGATTTGCTTGAACAGGCTTTAAAACTTATTGAGAAACATGATGAATGGCGTGCATTATTATGAGTCTTTACTCAGGATAAGTAATACCGATGCCGCCTAAGCCACAATAACCATTAGGATTTTTTGCCAGGTATTGCTGGTGATAATCTTCGGCATAATAAAATTCGGTAGCGCTCAATATTTCAGTGGTAATTTTGGGCTGCTTAGCGAATAACAAAGCCTGTTGATAAAAATCGCGACTGGCTTCAGCCTGCTTTTGTTGTTCGTCGGAATAAGTGTAAATGCCTGAACGATATTGCGTACCGCAGTCATTTCCCTGCTGCATTCCCTGTGTTGGATTATGTGATTGCCAGAATACTTTTAAAAGCGTTTGATAGCTGATGACTGCCGGGTCAAAAACAATAAACACAACTTCATTATGCGCGGTCATACCAGAGCACACTTCCTGATAAGTCGGGTTGGGCGTGTAACCGGCGGCATAACCTACGGCTGTAGTATAAACTCCATCAAGTTGCCAGAAAACTTTTTCAGCCCCCCAGAAACAACCTAGGCCAAACTGGGCAAATTGCAAATGATCAGGGAAAGGCGGCTGTAAAGGCATGTTATTAACAGCATGCTGAGCTGGCACCAGCATTTTGTGCTCGCGTCCGACTAGTGCATCCTCCCTGCTGGGTAAGCTGACGTTACTGTGCAGAAGAATAGACATGGCTTTATTTCTCAATGCTATTGTTAGTAATGAGTTCGCGCAGAGACATATGATGTGTCGTCTGTTTGATTGACTCATCAATATGATCACACAATTCATCAATAATATTTTCTGAATTGATGGTGCCAATATTAGAATAGCTGGATTCATTCTGTCGTCTTATCGATTCGATGATTCGGACAATAGAAATGTTTTCCAGTGATTGGCTAGGGAGATACGACGTATCCCGTTCCTGATGACGATAAATTAATTTATCAAATTCCAGTGCATGCAATATTTCAGCAAGCACATCATTAGAAATGTTTAAAGTGTCTGAAAGCTCACTTGATGTCCAGGCCGTAGTGTTGTCATGAAAGCTTTTTGCAATATGATACATAACCAGTAGTGCAATTTTTTCCTTCATACGACTGCTTAGGTGTGAAAGATTTTGTCCTGCCGGGATTTTGTCAGGATGCTGGTGGTAATAGGATATGGAAGCGCCTATTAATAAAATTAGCCAGCTTAAATAAAGCCAGATCATAAATAGAACCAGAATAGCAAAGCTTGAATAAACAGCAGTATAGTTGCCAGAACTAACAACAAAGGATGCAAATAACCAGCCTGTGGTTTCCCATAAGATACCCGCAATAAATGCGCCAGTTAGAGCAGATCGAAATTTAACCCTGGTATTAGGTACCAGTAAATAAACAACAGTGAAAGCTGCAATCACTAAAGCATAGGGCAGAAGGCTACCGGTGCCCGTAATAATCGTGCCAAGGTGTTCAGTGTGTGAGAGTTTATTGATGATAGTGGAGCTGGTGATTGCGGCGGTAATGGCTATCGCAGAAAATACCAAAATTGGGCCAATCATGATAACGCTTAGGTAATCACTAATTCGCTGGCCAAAACCACGGTATTCAGTGATATGCCAGGTGTAATTAAAAGCACGTTCTATTTTATGTATGAGCGTTATCACGGTATAAAATAAAAGCGCAATCCCCATGATACCTAAAAGTCCGACGTCGATATTATCAACAAAAGTAATAATCTGATTGGTGATGCGTGCGCCTTGTTCGCCCAGCGGCAAAAGTAAATGCAAAAGCAGTGGTTCTATCTGGTTGTGCAAACCAAAAACTTTTAAAATAGAAAAACCGACGGCCATGGTCGGTATCATGGAAAGCAGGGTAGTGTAAACCAGACTCATAGCGCGCAAAGTTGGCAGGCCATCAGAGAGGTCGTATATAACCGCCTGTAATATACGCAGATATATAACAACAGTACGCTTCCATATTGGCAGGTGCTCTAATTTAACCTCCCATAAAACCTGGTGAACTTTATTTTTCAAATAAGCTAAAGGCATGACTTAGTTAGTTTTTCGCTGTTTTAATTGCCAGGATTGAAAGTTTTTATCAGTTAAATAGCCACCCTGATTTATATAAGTAAGCACGCCGAGTAATCTGTAAAATTTCACAACGGAATCAATGCGTATAATTTCTTTACCACTACTGTCAAAAAATATGAGTGTTGGCGCGTGAAATAAACCAAGTTGTTTGGCCCAGTCTTTAGCTGTCGTTGAGTAACCGTCAGGTGTGATGACAGGTGTATCTGACCACATATTCAGTTGCACACTATTCATCTTTTCGAGTTGAGCAAGTATGTCAGGCTGGTTGAGTGGGGAGCTGTGCAGCAAGTCGCAGGCGTGGCAATTGCCCTGTTCAAAAGAGACCATTAAAGGCTGTTTATTCTTGTTGATGAGAGCTTTCAGGTCGTAAGGCGGATTTATGAAAAACTCTCTTTCATTAAGACCTTTTTCAAGAAAAAATAAACCTATTTCTGCACGTGCAAGATAATCTCGAAAACGTTCTTTTAGATAAAAACCTTCAGTGACATATTTTAGAGCAGCGCGAAACTTATAAGGTGGGTAATAGCCGCGAAGCCTGAAAACAGGTTTGCCTTTTCGGTCATAAAATATCAAAGAAGGAGTGAAGTTGGTATCGTAGTGAAGAGAAAGATCTCGCTCGGTGTATTCTTTCCCATCAGTATCGACAATATCCATATTGCTCCAGATATTGATATTTATCAGGTCATAATTTTTTTGAGTGTAATGTTCGATATCCTTATTACCGAGGCTATTTTTGATGAACTGCTCACAGTAACTGCAGCGAGCCTGGCCAAAATAAACTATCAGGCCATTCTTTCCAGAATCGAGAGCATGATTAAGGTCTTCACCCAAATCGCCCGATGATTTTTTAAACCATTCAGGGTATTTTAGATTGTCGGCAAGTGGGGCGTCATCAAAATCGAGATGGTCGATATCGATCTCGGCGAATGTTGAGTCTGACAGAATGCAGAGTGTAATGGCGAATAAAATAATTTTCATATAAAGAGCATATTAGAAGGCTTCATGAATAAATGCTGTTTAGTAAATACCCGTTTTGTGCAAGCATTATAAATGCCTTGAGTGTAATGCATTTAATGCAGTGGGCTGTAATTATTACAGCCACTCCAGAAGATAATAGATAGCCTGTCCTTCTGAAGATTTTGAGGGACCACTGACTCTGGCTGCATAGCGTTTATTATCAGGATCAGCGGCATCAACAGCCGCAGCGGCGGTAGCCATAATTTCTACGCAGCCTGCAGCAAATCGGTTACGACTGCGACGTGGAACATAGACAACGGCGAATTCCATGTTGGAAACATTGGTTTCAGGATCTGGTGGAATAATGCCGCGCATAAGTTTAGTGCTGGTTCATTTTATCAACGACAGCCATGCCCATTGCGGATACCACAAAGGTCAAATGAATAAGTACGTACCACATGAGTTTTTCATTATCGATATGATCTGCATTCATAAAGGCCTTGAGCAAATGAATGGATGAAATAGCGACAATGGAAGCCGCAACTTTCTGCTTGAGTGAGCCAGAGTCCATCTTGCCCAGCCAGGCAAGTTTTTCACTGCCTTCTTTAATATCAATGGTAGAGACAAAGTTTTCATAGCCGCTGAGCATCACCATCACCAATAGGCCACCGACCAGCGCAATATCTATCAGGCTGAGAATCAGCAGTACGACCTCAGTTTCTTTCATGCTAAAAAGTATCGGAAGCGTATGGAATATTTCCTGAAAAAATTTGATACCAAGAATGATAAGACCAAGGCTCAGGCCCATGTAAATAGGTGCCAGTATCCAGCGACTGGCATATAGAATAGTTTCTGCGGTGCGTTCGATCATGATAATAAGACTTGAATGTCAGTTGTTGGTTAATGATTAATATATGCTACGCCAGCATAGATCTTGTTTGGTGACCTATATCAAGCAGTTATTTTGCTCCTTATTGTACCGTAGAATGCGTGTGGCATGCGTATATTGGCCTATACCTGCCTGGCTCTCCTGTGATGATTTGAGGTTGAAAGAGCCCATTTTATTGTGAGAGATTCAGGATATTAGCGCCGCGAAGACCCAAACTACCGATTTTTTGCCAATTCTGATAAAATTTGCCCCCCTAAACAATACTTGGATACCAATAATGCAAATCGAAAACAATAAAGTTGCGATTCTTCACTACACGCTGAAAGACAATGAAGGCAACGTTCTAGATCAGTCTGATGATGGTAGTTTTATTTATTTGCATGGCGCCATGAATATCATACCTGGTCTTGAAGATGCTTTAACAGGTAAAAAGGTCGGTGATGATTTCAACGTAAAAGTTTCACCTGAAGAGGCTTATGGCGTGCGTTCAGAAGATCATATGCAGGAAGTACCAAAAGAAATGTTCGAGTCTGATGCTGAGATTAATGTTGGTATGCAGTTTCATGCACAAGGCCCAAATGGCGATGATCTGATGGTGACAATCGCAGAAATTAAAGATGACGTAATTGTTGTTGATGGCAATCACCCACTGGCGGGTGTGGAACTAAATTTCGATGTGAAAGTGGTTGAAGTCAGAGATGCGACTGACGAGGAGCTCGAGCATGGTCATGTTCACAGCGCGGGTGGTTGTGGTCACTAATCCGTTCTCTGGGAGTATTCATGTTAGATGATATTGAGCTAGATGCTCTGTATTATGTTGATGACTCGGGCATCCATGGCAAAGGCCTGTATGCTCGGGTCGCAATAAAAAAAGGCGAATACATGGGTACATACGATGGCCCGGAGGGCGTCGAACATGGCAGCCATGTTTTATGGGTTGAAGAGGAAGATGGCGAATGGATAGGCCGCAATGGTCAGAATATTTTGCGTTATCTCAATCATCATAAAAAACCTCACGCCGAGTTTGATGGTTTTGATTTATACGCGCTCAAAAATATCAGGGAAGGAGAAGAGCTCACTATTGATTATGGTGAGGAGCCAGATCCGGAGGATTGCGATTAGATTTTGACCGATGCATTCTGCCAGGTCATCACATACTCACAAGGTCATACTGAGTCTTGCCAAAGGTAGGCTTTGCATGCAAAGTGGCTGAACAGTGGGTAAAACTAACAAACAAAAAACAGAAATGAATGATGAGATCCATCTTGAGTTCAAGGTGGGGCCGTTACATTTTTGTGCGTCAGTACTTGAGGTCGAGGCCATTATCTCACCACCCAGGATGATTCATGTACCACTGAGTGAGCATGTAGTGGTCGGTTGTTTTGATCATCAGGGAAGAACAGTTACGGTGCTCAGTATGCACAATAAGTTTGGTTTACCATTTACGCTCAAAGAAAAAGAAACGCATATTATTCTGGCCACTGTGGACAAAGAGCTCAAGGGTTTCTGGGTGGATCAGGCTATCGATATTATTCAGCTTAATACTTTTGATAATCATGAAGAGTACTATACGAATAAGCGAAAGGCATATTCAAATTTTCTGACTCGTGGTGAAGAAATAATTCTGCAAACAAGTTTTCAGCGACTGCATAGATGTGACAGTTCAAACCTGAGTTGGCTGGCAAGTGCTGATGGAAATAAGAGTATATCCGTTGTTAAAGATGAAGATACTGACACAGTCGATGTTATACCCACGCCTGAACATGAAAAAAATACAACGCTAGTAACAGGCGGCACACAAACATCAGAACCAACCAATGTTGACTATTATGTCAGCGAAGATCGACGTACAGCTAATGGCCAGAATAGTCAGTGCAAAGCCAGTACAAACAGAGCGAAATTATTCGATAACACAAAAAAGAATAGTGCAGTCTTAAGTAGTGGTCATCACGCCAGTGTCATAACACATGACCATAACGAATCTGGAGCATTGCATGCCCGCACCTACAGCAGCATAACTTCAAGCGAAAGCAAAGTGGTCAATAAGAATGTCGAGGTCTACATTCTGGTCGCAGCCTTATTGTTGCTGGTTGTACTTGGTTTGGGTAGCGTATATCTGATCGATATGGGTACTGGTTCAGCAAAAAAATATTCCAGTAAAGCCGGAAATTCACAAGATTTATATACAGCTGTAAAGCCGATTACAGTGGTAGAGAATAAAGAAATCACAAAAAAGATGATGGAAACAGAGTTTGTAGAAATAGCGCCATCAGAAAATCAGTCATTGAATGCAGTCGCACAGAAGGATGAGACAATGCCTGAACAATCGGCAACTGCACGTGTTTTTGAATTACATGTTGATGAAAAATCTGATTCAAACCTGTATGCAATTACTGGCTTTGAACCCGTGTTGCATCAGCAAGAGAGTGAGCAAGCACCAAGTACACAGACGTTTACCCATGTCGTAGTGAAGGGGGATACCTTGTGGCATATCACGCGACGTTATTTAGATAATCCGCATCGATATCCTGAGCTAGCGGCTGCCAGCCATATTAATAATCCTCACCGTATTTATCCAGGTGATGTAATAAGGATTATTGTTAATCGAGCCAGGTAGTAGCTGTATATCCGTATTAAAAATCAATCGGCAAATAAAAGAACACAAATCTGCCGTCTTCAATATCCACTTTCAAAGTTGCACCGTGGTAAACGCCATAATCGACATAACCGGGTAGCGGGCTATTGGCATGGCATTCACTGGCATGTTGCGGCGATTCGAAATCACGATCCTTGTCGTACCATGAAAGCAGCATGTGATTTTCGAGTTTGTGGTCGGCGACTCGGTTAGCGATTTGCATGGCAACCTGATAATCGGCAGGTGATGGTTCAGGGCTGAGCTCGACGGTTTCTACGTTGGAGAAGTCGGGGCCATCCATGTTGCAGAACGAACCGGATTCGGCTTTGTCTGTTGTTATTAAGGATTCTGCAAAGTGAGCCACTGGTTTTATATTCTGTTCAAAATGAACGACTGATTTTATCTTCAGATCGGAGGGTAAATTCGTAGAGACAGGGCAATGTCCCATACGATCGATGATGTATGCAATGTCATCATCGACTGGCTGGCCAGATTTAAGTATGACGTTGAATGCAACATCAACACTTTGGATATTCCAGAATTCACCAGCGATGAGTTTAAGTTCGCCAGTGGCAGATTGGAGTATCAGGTTTCGTTCAGCGCTGTTGGTGCGCATGTAAAGGTGCTGGCAGGAGAACAGGCCATAGACCAGCAATAAAAAACCCGGTGACTTTACGCTCAGGTGCAGCGTTTTCCATTCATTTTCCAGCAATATTTCTACCAGAAGATCCGTAACATCATTCTTTTCGGATTCATAATTACAGTTTAGGCGAAGGTGGAAGTGTCTATCTGTCATGGTTGGCCCTCTATGCTCTGGACATGAACTCGCGAGTATCGGTGTTTACTTTGATGCTTTCGCCAACGGCGAGGTATTCAGGTACTTGTACGACCAGGCCGGTTGTTAGTGTGGCTGGTTTTGTACGAGCCGATGAAGATGCCGCTTTCATGGTGGGTGAGCATTCGGTGATTTCCAGTACAACGTTGGAGGGTAATTCGATGCCGAGTACCTGGCCTTCCGCGACCAATGCAGAAATGCCTTCTAGTCCGTCTGACAGGAAGGGCAGTTCTTCTTCAAGGCTGTCATCGGAAAGCGTGTATTGATCATAGTTTTCGGTATCCATAAAGGTGCAGCCATCAGCATCGCGATATAGCAGCTGGATATCGTGACGTGTCATTTCAAGATCTTCGACCTTTTCATCGCCTTTGAAGTTGTGTTCGAATTTTTGATGCGTGCTTATTTCCTTGCCGGTGACTTTATAGAGGGTGCTACCACCACGAGAGTGGGGGTTTTGAACAAAGACTTTTTTGACGATGATAATTTTATCGTCGATTTTAAAAACAGTGCTTTTTTTTAGTTCGTTTGCTTTCATGGTTGCCACATTTAACTGGAATGAATAATGGGATTGCTTAATTGGCCATTATCGCATTTTTTAAGTTGGCTTGTTGAGTGGTGTCTATCTAGAATTCTTCGACGGTATAACGTTGAATTTTAATACTGTCGCTCCAGTAATTTTCAGGCAGGCCAGATTTCATTTTCAGGTGATTGAGAAAGTCTCGTGGTTTGGCTAGCGATTGCCATACCGAAGGTAAAAAAGTTCCGCGTCGGTTGCCCTCTTTCATAATCAGGCCATCAATGTTTGGCCGGAGTTGAGAGACTAAATCCTGCTCAGAATTAAAAGACATTTTTTCAGGTGTGCCAAGGATGGAAATATGAATATCCAGTTGTTCGAGTTCATCCTCTCTTAGCGGTGGAAAGCGCGGATCAGAAAAAGCCGCGGCGAAAGCGTTGTGGGCAATATCTTCAGCCAGCGGGCGAACTGGTTCGAGCATGCCTATGCAGCCGCGAAGCTCGCCATTTTTTTGCAGTGTCACGAATGTAGCGCGTTTTGTATTTAGCGCAGCATCCATTGTTGACAGGTCAACACTTAAAGCATGCCCGCCGGTCAAACCCGATTTGATGGATTCGATAGCGATATCGCGAAGCTGTTTTCGTTGTTCTTCGTTATGCATAAGTGTTCACGGTTGCTCAAATGCCCACGCACCATATCCGACCACTTTATTTTTGTCACCGGCTGTGTCACCGGAGTTGCGTAAATCGAGCGTGCTTACTTTTAGATTGTGTTTGCGTGCGGACAGTAATAAGCCGAGAACCGGGTTACGACCACAGGCCTGTCCATAATGTATTTGATGGCCATCGAGGTTTTCAATAGCAGAGCAGGTAGCGGCATCCATGGTTCGTGCAGTATTGTAGTCGTGGTAGTGGCTTAAATCGGAAGAGATAACAATTAATGTTTCATCGCCACCCCAGACAGTCTCCAACACCTCGTGCACATCGACATCACTGGCGTCTCCAACCACCAGTGGCAGTAAGGTAAATTCATCCAGTACTTGCTGCAAGAAGGGTAACTGAACCTCCAGGCTGTGTTCCTGTGCGTGAGTGAGATCAAACTCATGTACCTGTGGTAGTTGTAGCAATTGTTTGCTGAGTTCGCGGTCAATGGGGATTGAACCTAGTGGAGTTTGAAAATAATCTGCACTGCTGGTAGCCAGCCCGGATAAGGCCACGCGGTGACAGGGGCCCAATAAAACAACGCGATGAATTTTATCTCTGGCGGGAATGAGTTGTGCGAAGGCGCTGGCGGCAATCGGACCGGAATAAATATAACCGGCGTGCGGCACGATGATAGCCTTGGGTGATGGCGCAGTGATACTCACTTCGGCGAGCATGGATTTAACTTCCGCCTGAAGTTGTGAGGGGTTACCTGTATAAAACATATCAGCGACTGCTGCTGGTCGGGTGCCGGACATAATACGCTCCTCTGATCTTATTATTATGCGACCAATGGGCTTTAAAAGTATAGGTTTTATCCTTATATTGGTCATACAGATATGGTGAAAGGGACTCGGTGATGGCGGCAATTAAAGAGAAAATTTTGATGACGGATAAGGGTGTAGTACCGACCAGATACTGGCACAAGCTGGATGATGGTCGTGTACAGTGTGATTTATGCCCACGTGAATGCAAGCTGCACGAGGGGCAGCGGGGCTTGTGTTTTGTTCGTGCTAGCGTTGATGATCAAGTTGTACTGACCACCTACGGTCGTTCCAGTGGTTATTGCATTGATCCCATCGAGAAAAAACCGCTTAATCACTTTTTACCGGGAACGCCGGTATTGTCGTTTGGTACGGCAGGCTGCAATCTGGCCTGCAAGTTTTGCCAAAACTGGGATATCAGTAAGTCGCGCGAACTGGATACGCTGATGGATCACGCTGAACCTGAAACCATTGCCAGGGCAGCTGAAGAACTGGGTTGTCGCAGTGTGGCTTTTACCTATAATGACCCGGTCATTTTTCATGAGTATGCGATTGACGTCGCCAAAGCCTGTAAAAAACGGGGTATTAAGACGGTGGCGGTGACGGCGGGTTATATCTGTGATGAGCCGCGCGTGGAGTTTTTCGAGCACATGGATGCTGCTAATATCGATTTGAAGGGTTTTACCGAAGATTTTTACTGGAAGATGACCGGCTCGCATCTGCAGCCGGTACTGGAAACGCTGGAATATATTCATCATGAAACCGATGTCTGGATGGAGCTGACCACGCTTTTAATCCCCGGTTACAACGATAGTGAAAAAGAGATTAATGAAATGACTCAGTGGGTGGCTGAGAAGCTGGGGCCGGATGTGCCTATGCACTTCACTGCATTTCATCCCGATTACAAGATGATGGATGTGCCGCCGACGCCACTGGCGACATTGCGGAGGGCGCGTGAGATCGCGCTGAAAAATGGCATTCACTACGCCTATACTGGTAATGTGCATGATGTCGGGGGTGATAGCACCTACTGTCATTCCTGCGGGACGTGTTTGATTGAGCGGGACTGGTATGTTCTTGGAGAATGGAATTTGGATGATAAAGGTGGCTGCAAGAAATGCGGTAACCAGTGCGCCGGAGTTTTTGAATCAGGTCACGGTGACTGGGGTGCAAAACGCCAGCCAGTGCATTTGGCCGATTATGAGAAGTAATGACTGATAAAATATACGGTAATTTGTTATTATCCGCCGTTCGTTAGTAAAATTGGACATTATGTCCTTGCGGGTAAGTCAAAATGATTTAAACCCGTCTATATAACAAGAGTCCAATATATATTGTTACAAATGTAAAAAAAGTAAGGCAACCGGTTACGCGCAAATATGTATGAATCATTTTACGGCTTGAAAGAAAAGCCGTTTTCAATGTTACCCGATCCCGGGTTTCTTTATCTCAGTAAGAAGCACCAGAAGGCGCTAACCCTGTTCGAGTATGGTTTGATGAATCATGCCGGTTTTTGTGTGATCAGTGGTGAGATAGGTTCCGGTAAAACCACCATAATGCGTAAATTGCTAGAAAATATGAGTCGCAAAATTAGGGTTGGTATGATCACCAATACTCATAAGGGATTCGGCAATTTACTGGATTGGGTGTTATCTGCTTACAGCATACATGAAAAAGGGTTGACCGAAGTTGAAAAACATCAGCGTTTTGTTGACTTTTTAATCGAGCAATATGCAGCCAAAAAGACAACACTCCTTATTGTTGACGAAGCACAAAATATGGCAGCCGATAAGCTGGAAGAGCTGCGCATGTTGTCGAATATTAACTCAGATAAAAATCAGGTTTTGCAGATTATTCTAGCGGGCCAGCCTGAGCTCAAAGAAACGCTCTCTCTTCCTGAATTAAAGCAGTTCGTCCAGCGTATTGCAGTGGATTATCATCTGGATTCGTTGGATCAGGAAGATACTCGTGGTTATATCGCGCATCGTTTGTCGGTGGCGGGCGCAGACAGGATGCTCTTTACAGAAGAGGCCTGCGACCTGATATATAAATACAGTGGTGGCTCGCCACGCTTAATCAACTTGTTGTGCGATACGGTGATGGTTTATGGCTTTGCCGATCAACTGGAAGTGATTGATGATGTGGTAGTTATTGATATGATTTTGGAGCGGATGCAAAGTAGTATGGTTCCTCTGGCATGCACTGATCTACCGGAAAGAAAAGTTAGAAAGCAGGTGGCTGATAAAAGCATGGCCAGGGAAAGCGCTTCTGAGCAATCAGCAACTTCGGGTATAACAAAACAAAGCAGTGTCGATGCTGCGGGAGCTGAGAGCGATTTCGGTGAAAAAGTTTTACAGGCAGCCGCTTCTGAAAAAATTGAGGCGTCGGAAGTAGGCACTGAAGTAGTGTCTGAGGAAGAAATTCAGAGTTGCGATACTTTGGGGCCGGTAGAAGATAAAGCTCATACAGCCCCTGAAAAAATAGAATCAGTTATAGATTCATCCGATGTGACAAAACCGGCGGAATCAAAACGCCAGCGTCTGCTAATACCAATATTGATGTCTATGCTTGTTCTTGTAATAGCAACTTTGTTTTTTGCATTGAGTCTAGACGATGATGGAGCGAGTACGGGTGCGGCTACAAGTGATATCAATAAATATAGCACCCCACCTGAGCCGATAAACAGAACGACAGAAATTCTGCAACAGGATGTTGTTGATGTGGTCCCTGATGCTATACAAAAGCAACTGGATGAAGCGCAAAAACTTCAACAAGAAATGGTTCTGCGTCAGAAGGAAGATAGTGATAGATTGAAAAATCTGGAAGAGCAGGCGGTATTGTTGAAAAAAGAACGTGATAAGGCTTTAGTCAAAGCAAAAGCTGAAAAAGAAAAACGTGAATCTGAGGCCAGGGCGGCACGGATTTCTGCGGAGCGTGAAAAAGCGGCAGAAAAAATAGCGCAACAAGCGGTTGCTGAAGCCATGGCGGCAGATCAGAAAGCAAAAGCACTTGAAGAATTAAGGGCTAGAGAGCAGCAGGATATTGCTGATGCATTGGAAGCCGAGCAGAAAAAGCTGGAAGCTGAGAAAATGAAAGCAGAAGCAGAAAAAATGAAGGCGGAAGCGGAGAAGGCTCCGACTGATGTTCGTTGTGAAGGCGCTACGGCGCGTTTTTTATCAACCTGCCGTTAAATGAATAAAGTTGCTTTAGTCTTTGTCCCTGCAGCGGGCAAACGTATCGCCATTATCGATGGCGGCGTTTTGCACCGTTTCTTCGTCAGGAAATAGTTCCTTGAGATCGGCCATGCCAAGGGTCTCGCCTTTTTCATCATAGCGTTGCCATATTTTATCCCAGCGCTCGTCATTAAAATAAAAACCGGTAGGCAGCAGACACACTGTATTTTGATTGAAATCAGAGATGACTTTTGGTTCTGTGAGTTTGCCTGCTGCCATGATTTGCCTTTAAATTATGCTGATATATTGTGACAATATGCTAATGCCGAAACCAGAAGTGACATTATTAGCCATTACCGAACTGGGTGGTTATCCTGATTTTACCAGCTTATATGAACAACTGGGCTATGAAGTGGTGAAAACGGATAGCGTGCGCAAGGCGGTTAAGTTGATTCGTCAGCAGCGGCCTGCCCTGATCGTTTCAGAGTTCAATTTCCAGTCAGATTTTCGTGATCGTACCAGTAGTCTGGAAACGATACTTTCATCAGCTCAGGGTGTCGTCGATGCAAAAATGATTGTGTTTTATGAGCAGGAGTATCAGCAGCAATATGATCGATTTTTAGAAAGATTTGAGGTATTTGCTTCTTTATCTTTTCCTCTGGATGAAAAAGATCTTCAGTGTGCCTTGCAACGGGCACTGGTAGAATAGTGCCATATTTACTGATTTTATTAAATCGAACTTCATTTAACCTGCCGTTTTTTACTTGTATTTCTTCGTCAATTTCAGGTAAAAAGCGGCTCTAGATTATGTAACAGGCGGTTAGCCATGATTAACAACAAGACAATAAACGAAATAATTGAAAGTACTGATCCAAAAGAGTCGATGGAGTATCTAAATAATTACCTGGCAGAAAAGCAGAAGGCATTGGCTGAATTACCTGATGATGCTAGTGAGCTTGATCGAGCTTATTTGAAGCTGGATATTGCTGAAGCTTTGGTTGGTGTTGGTCGGGCGGAAGAATGTTGGGAAGTGGCTCGTCAGGCCTTTGATGTGTTCCTTGAAAATGAGCAATGGGAAGCTGCGGTTCAATGTTGTGATGTACTCTATCAAAGTGGTCAGCCTGCATCTTTGAGTGCATTGGGGCAAGGTGTCTGGTTGGCGGTGACTTATCCCATTGATCCGCAGCTATCGGTCAATATGCTGGGTTATGTCGTTGATGAAACACCGGGAAAAGCTGACGGCGCAGCCATTGCAGCAATCACCGCGCACTACATTGCTGACATGCGAACAGAGGGCGATACAAACAAGAGTATGACTTTTGTGACTAATCAATTACTGGCCAATGTCGCGCGTGAGCATTCGGGTATTAAAGATCAGGAAGGCATGAACGCCTGGATGGAAAAGCTGCAGCTGCTTGATCCAGCCATTTTCCTGCCGCGTTTATCGCTGGTATTAGGTGCCATTGTGCCGCAGGATCAATGGTGGTTTGATCGTGATGCTTTACGCGAGAGAATCGCTGATTAGACCAGGTTGTTTACAGCTGGAAGAGTAAAGAAGAATTTTATTCTAGAGAAAGCTCGCTGATGTCGGGAATCGGCGCTTTCTCTTTTTCTTTAGGGTTTTCAATAATATCAACACCTGCTTCGGCCATGGAGATATCACTGATATCGCCAATCGCCTGAGGTGTGACTTCAACGGGGTGTTCGAGAACGTTAGCGCCGACTTCAGCCATGGAGATAGCGCTAATGTCACCAATCGGCTGAGGCGTGACTTCAACGGGGTGTTCGAGAACATTAGCACCAACCTCGGCCATGGAGATGGCGCTAATATCATCAATTTTCTGGGGTGTAACTTCAACGGGATTTTCGATCACCAGTGCGCCGACTTCAGCCATGGTGATATCACCGGTGTCTACATCAGAAACTTGTTGAGCGATTTTTTCGGCTATAGATTGGCCGGTGGATGGCGCAGACGCCGCCTGAGATGGCGCTTCAGCAGCAGGTGCAGCATCCGCCATATTCTCTATCTTGATAACCAGGCCGGCATTTTCTAATGCGACGCGGTATTTTTCAGCCATTAGCTCATCGACTTTAGACTTGATCACCTTACGGCCACCAGCAAAAAATGGGGCGAGTTTTGCCGGTTCTGTTTTGAACAGCTTAGCCATGTTTTGCATGGCAGTATCTTTGTCCTTACCCGGCTGAATCATACCGAAGAAGACAATGTTGAAGAGTGGTTCACTCATGCCGAATTCCTGCTTATTTACCTTATTATTTGCTACCTTATTGGATCAGTGTAGTCGAAAGTCGATGATTTCAGAAGTATACGGTTGTTATTTTTTCTCGGGTCGGGTGAAGGGCACTACGTGCGATGATTTAGGCTCATCGGTATAGCGTGGACGAGCTGTATTAGTTTGGCCCTTTTCTTCGGTTAATTCTTTTTCTCGTGCTGCGATCAGGCTAAAGCAGTGTTTGATGTCTTCTATTGTTTGTTCCGTTAAGGGGTGACGCATACCGGGTGGTGGTGTTGTCTCACGAACCACGCCTGAAAGAGTCTTGCGCAGTGCAATGAGGATTTTCTGATCTTTTGAGAGTTCGTTGTTGTTCATAATATAATTTTTGGACATGGTGGTCTTGGATGTATAATAGTTTAGCAAATTACTAGGTTATTATGTAAACAGTGCTGGTGTGGCAATAATTGCCAGGCTGTATGCTTGAATGTAGACAATATTAAGTCAGAAGAGATAGAGATATGCCATATTACGTATACAAAATAAGCGAACAGGCGGGTATGAGTCTGGTTAAAAACCTTGAGTTACTGGGCGTTTCTGATTCATTCAAGGACGCAAAGGCTCAGGCCAGGGAAATCCGTGAAAAGCAGGATGGTGCAGAGGGTGTGTCGGTTAAGGTGATGTTTGCCGAAAATCAGCTATTGGCTGAGGAGCAGCTGCTGGAGCACCGTGAAAAACCTATCGTCATGGAACACGAAAAATAATTCTGCTGAAATTCAATGGAAGAGGATGAGTACAAGGCGACTTATCAGGAGATAGCGGAAAATCGCTGTGTTTTTGAGAAGGCGTTAACCAATAATCAGTGCAAATGCCGTTTTTCGAAGCATTTTTGGTTGGCCGACCGTGAAGGCTATTCTTGCCAGTCGCAGGAAATTGCGGCTAATTGCCGCAATCTTCTGACAAAGCTGAGAGAAAAATCAAAGTTCTTGCTAAAGCTTCACGAGGTAGGCGAGCAACTGCCGCATAATATGGAAATTCGGGTGCAGGTTGGCGGCCTCAGGGGCTTGAGGTCGGTTTTGGCTACAGATGAAAAGGATTCATTGATCAGCGATATTCGCGCACTGATTGAGCAGGCCGAAAAGCAGTACGATAATATGGATGCATTACCTTACAGCGAGATAGTACAATCCATCGCCAGTTTTAAGACCCGGAGATACGGTAAAGGTAAGCAAAGCCGTGATACCGATTAAAGATTAAAGTTATCAGAGGTTATTATGTTTAAAACAAAAGTTGTTCGTGCACGTTCCACCAATGAATACGTCAGTATGATCGAACAGGCGCTGGATGATATCTGGGATATCAGGCAGTCGATGGAATTTGATGGTGAAGGTATCGTGGAAATGGGGGCTTTTATTGACGAACTGGAAGTCAGTCTGAAAGAAATATATCAGTCGATGAAAGATGAGACTTATGAATTTGCCACCGGCAATTTCCCGTTCATGAAGTCTCTGGATAACTATCACTCATCCATGATCCCCTTCCGCTATTTGTTAGTGCGTATTAATGAGACGCATATGAAGGGCATAGAGATTAGTGAGAACGATTAATCTTTGATAGATGCCAGCGCTTCTTCTCTGCTAACAGCCGAATAAGGTATATCCCGAATCTTGTCATGCACCTGCATGCGGTATTTCACAAAATCTTCTTTTTGATCAAAGTGTAAAAACGGATTGCCTTCTTTCTGGGCTTGCATGGTTGAGGTCGGATCGCTGGGTGCGTAATTGTGGCCTGGATGCAAAATCGTCTGACTGGGTAAGTCGGTGCGTAGATGTTTCAGACTGTTGAACATCTGTTCAGGATCGCTGCCGGTCATATCGCATCGACCGCAACCAAAAACGAACAGGGTATCGCCCGCGATCAGGTGTTCGCCCATGTGGTAACAGGCTGAGCCCGGAGTATGCCCCGGCGTGTGCAGCACCTTTATTTCAGTTTTGCCTATTTTGATGATGTCACCGCCATGATGCAGCTTCGGTTTTTCTAAATGCGCACCCCAGAATTTCGCCTCGTCTTTGAGTAGGTGAATCTGCGCATCATATTGATTCAAAACATGCTCAATACCGTTAACATGGTCGTGGTGACTATGGGTGAGAAGAATATCGGTAATTTCAATATCCTTAGCTTTGGCTAATTGAATAACTTCTTCAACGTCCCAGGCGGGGTCGACAATGGCGGCTTTGTTGCTTGCTTCGTCGTGCAACAGATAGACGAAATTCTCCATAGGGCCGAGTTCAAGAGCGTGAATGTGGTGTTTGGTATCTGGGTTCATATAATTAAATATCGATTATTAACAAATGCTTATATTTCTTATTTGGTGTGTAGAATATGTACATGAGTTTAAACAAGGTTATAATCAGTCACCAGTGAGAGGGTGTTATTTGTTGTACTAATAGGGATTTTCAAAATGAGCCAAAAAGAATGTAGTGTAAGCCAAAATAATGTGATGTCTACGCTTGCCGTGGAACATGACAAACGAATCTTATCAAGATTACAGTTATTCAGAAATGTTGATCTTGATGATCCTGTCTTTGATAGCTTGTTGAACCAGTGTTCCTATCGTGAATTAGGAAGTGGTGATTCACTATTATCTATTGAAAAAGAAAATCATCATCTGTACGTAGTTATAAGAGGACGTTGTGCAGTGCAGCTGGGACATAATGATGAAACGCCTCTAGCCATTGTTGAGCCGGGTGAGTGTGTTGGTGAAATGTCGATTATTGATAGTCGAGTACCTTCCGCGATGGTTGTTGCTGATGAGTCTACTTTGGTGCTCGAAATTGAACAGGAAGTGCTATGGCGCATGGTGAGTCATTCTCACGAGGTGGCGAGAAACCTGCTGTATATAATGTCAGAGCGAATTCGTTACAGTAATCTGGTGATTGCCGACAGCCTTGAACAACAGCGCAAGTTTCAGCATCATGCCACTATTGATGCACTTACCGGCTTGCATAATCGTGGTTGGATGAATGATGTTTTTACGCGTGAGATCAAGCGTACTGAGCGTGAAGAGCTACCTTTATGCCTGATGATGCTGGATATTGATTTATTTAAATCTTATAACGATACCTATGGCCATCTGGCCGGTGATCGTGCCTTGATGAGCGTGGGTGAAGCGGCAAAAGCACCATTGCGAACCAATGATTTATTTGCGCGTTATGGTGGTGAAGAATTTTCAGTATTGTTGCCGGAAACAAAAATAGAGCAAGCAATGATTGTTGCTGAGCGTCTACGAGACCGTATCAGCAGGACCGACCCCGGTATTCTTGATGGTGTGCAGTTACCTAAAGTGACTGTGTCTATCGGCATTGCTGAATTTAGATCAGGCTATACACTTGAGACTATGGTGGCGGCGGCCGATGTTGCCATGTATCAAGCCAAGAACAGTGGTCGCAATTGTGTGAAAATTGTTACTGACTCGTAATCGTCGAGTTGTTTGATTTGGCCTGTAAAAGCCTGAGAATAGACGCTGCATATTTTTCAGCGTAAGAGTCGTGAATCCAGAGTCTCCACAAAAACAGAAGCAGCCTCTTAATAACCGTCCATTTATTGGTGTTGGTGTTTTGCTATGGAAAGGTGATTGCCTGCTATTGGGTCAGCGCCGGACATTGCATGGTCAACATGATTGGCAATTTCCAGGTGGTCATCTTGAAAGTGGTGAGAGCGTATTAGAATGCGCAGCCAGAGAAGTTCGAGAAGAAACCGGTTTGCAAATAGTTAGTGCTGAGCACGCGGCTTTCAGTAATGAAATGTTTTCAACGGGTGAACGTGATTATGTGACTCTGTATGTTACAGCAGCACATATATCCGGTGAGCCTGAGGTTATGGAGCCGGATAAGTGCCTGAGCTGGCAATGGTTTCCTTACCATAAGCTGCCTGCCCCCTTATTTATGCCGATTATAAATTTACTGAAACAATCGCCAGATTTGAGTGTATTTCAAGTTGTCCCGGATAGGCCATCAAACGAGCGAAAATAAAATCAGCCAATGTTGTTTCGATGTTGTTGCTGGCCAGTAAAAACATACGCGCAGTAAAGGCAGTATCAAATTTGCATTCTGAGGAATGAATAGATGATTTTCTATATTTGATGTGACGAAGTTCGGCTTTGATTAGATTGTGTGTGTAACCGTTATTAATGTGCCAATTAATAGAATATTCCTGTTGTTCTTTTATATAAGCTAACTGAAAGCTAACAGGCCTCTTATTTTTAAACCAGACAAATAAGTCCATATTTGAATCTGTAAACCAGCGTTTGGATTTGGCCAGATTATTTCGGTGAGTTGAAGCAATTTCTTGTAACATGATGATAAAACTCCTCGTTAGTAAAGCTTGTATATTTGTTGATTAATATACGTCTAATTTAAGGCGAGTTCTGTGATCAACTTCTACAATTAAGATAAAGTGAGAGACGGTAAATCGAAATGGCGCAATCTTGTGGGCTAAGCATGCAGGAACTGTGGAACAGTTCACAATTAAGCGGTGGCAGTGCTGCCTGGCTTGAAGCTCTTTATGAGAATTACCTTAGGAATCCTGCGAGTATTGATACCAGGTGGCGTGAGTTTTTTGATCGATTGCCAGAGGTGGAATCGTGCAATGAAAGCGGTGCAATTGAGCATGAGGTTCCACATGATGAAGTTCGTCAATATTTCAAATTATTAGCTAAAGAACACCAGCACTGCTCGACGGCATCCAGTGCCCACCTTGTGGAGCAGGAACAGAAGCAGATTCATGTGTTGCAGTTGATTAATGCTTACCGTTTTCGCGGTCATCAGCAAGCGAATATAAATCCTCTAGAAAAAATACAGGATGAGAATGTCCCCGAACTCAGTCTTGAATATCATGACTTAAGCAATAATGACTTAAATACTGAGTTTGATACCGGCTCATTGTTTGGTCTTGAAAGTGCCACTTTGGATACAATTCATAAGATTCTGGTAAAAAGTTATTGTGGCTCAGTGGGTGCTGAGTATATGCATATGCTCAGCACCGAAGAGAAGCGCTGGATACAGCAACGCATAGAAGTAGGTAGTCATGGTACTGAGTTCAGTTTAAAAGAAAAGAAAAATATCCTTTTACAACTAACCGATGCCGAAGGTTTGGAACGATTTCTGCACACAAAATATGTAGGTCAGAAAAGATTTTCTCTGGAAGGCGGTGAGTCATTAATTCCATTACTCGATGAGCTAGTGATGCATGCAGGTAAGCAGGGCGTTAAGGAAGTGGTCATCGGCATGGCGCATCGTGGGCGGCTCAATGTACTGGTAAACATTATGGGAAAGATGCCTGTTGAGTTGTTCAGTGAATTTGAAGGTACTAAACACATTAAAGAGTTAACCGGTGATGTGAAATACCATCTTGGTTTTTCATCTAATATGAGTACACCCGGTGGACCTGTACATCTTGCGCTGGCATTTAACCCGTCACATCTTGAGATTGTTGCGCCGGTGGTTGAAGGCTCGGTACGTTCAAGACAATTTAGACGCGGTGACGCTGAAGGCGTCGAAGTTATTCCAGTACAGATACATGGCGACGCAGCATTTTCTGGGCAGGGCGTGGTCATGGAAACATTGCAGATGTCGCAGTCGCGAGGTTATTCCACCAAAGGAACTATACACATAATAATCAATAACCAGATTGGTTTTACCACCAGTAATCAGGATGACACGCGTTCAACGCATTATTGCACTGATATTGCAAAGATGGTGGATGCGCCGATTTTTCATGTTAATGGTGATGACCCTGAGGCTGTGATAGAGGTAACGCGCCTGGCCATTGATTATCGAATGAAATTTAAAAAAGATGTGGTTGTCGATATGTTGTGTTATCGCCGTCATGGTCACAATGAAGCAGATGAGCCAAAAGCAACACAACCGATGATGTATAAAAAAATATCTGCATTACCAACTACGCGTGCTTTGTATGCGCAGCAACTGATTGATGAAGGTAGTCTCGTCAATGAGCAGGCAGAGCAGATGATTGTTGATGTGCGTAAAGCGCTTGAAGCGGGTGATTGTGTTGTGCCGCATAAGTTACCGGATGATGAAGCCGATACATCTGAGTTGATGGATTGGCAACCTTATACAAGCAGCTCAACACTGGAGGATGTCGAAACGGGTGTGAGTATCGAGGTGATGCGAAAGCTGAGTGATATCATGCAGCAATTGCCCGATGGCTTTAGTCTTAATCCACGTGTTGCAAAGATAGTTGAGGATAGACATAAGATGTCCGCAGGTGCACTACCTATTGACTGGGGATACGCTGAAATAATGGCTTATGCGACACTGGTGCACGATGGATTTTCAGTGCGTCTATCGGGGCAGGATAGTGGTCGCGGTACATTTTTTCATCGCCACGCTGTTTTACATAATCAAAATGAACGTCTTGCCTTTGTACCGATTCGTAGTATTGGCAAAGCACAAAATAATTTTCTAGTTATCGATTCACTGTTGTCAGAATTAGCCGTGCTGGCTTTTGAATACGGTTTCTCAACGGCTGACCCAAAAACAATGGCAATCTGGGAAGCGCAGTTTGGTGATTTTGCTAATGGCGCACAGGTCGTGATTGATCAATTTATTTCAGCAGGTGAACATAAGTGGGGAAGAGCTTGCGGTCTGGTGATGTTGTTGCCGCATGGCTATGAAGGTCAGGGCGCTGAACATTCATCAGCAAGGCTTGAACGATTTTTGCAGTTATGCGCAGAACAGAATATGCAGGTTTGTGTGCCATCAACACCCGCACAAATTTATCATTTATTACGACGTCAAATGGTGCGCAATTGTAGAAAACCGTTAATTGTAATGACGCCAAAAAGTTTATTGAGGCACAAGTTGTGCGTCAGCTCACTGGAGGATCTGGCGAGTGGGCATTACCAAAGAGCCATTGCTGAGATTGACAATATTGATCCTAAAAAAGTCAAACATGTAGTGCTATGTAGCGGCAAGGTCTATTACGATTTACTAGAAAAACGAAGAACAGAGAAATCTGAGAGTGTGGCGATTATAAGGATTGAGCAACTTTATCCTTTCCCGGCGAAAGAGCTGAATAAAATGTTGAAGTGTTACACTGAAACCAGTCGCTTGATATGGTGCCAGGAAGAACCAAAAAATCAGGGTGCCTGGGATTTTATTGAACCTAGAGCTAATGCCACATTAGACGGGAATTGGCAGCTACATTATGTTGGTCGCGTTTCTTCTTCTGCACCGGCAGTCGGTTCTGCCAAGTTGCATGCAATACAGCAGACAGAATTAGTTGAGCGCGCCATTATGTTTAATGATCATGTGATTGATGATCATCAGATAAAAAATAAGAGATAAACTCCAAAATGAGTACAGACAAATGAGTATAGAAATCAAGGTTCCTGAGTTACCTGAGTCTATTGCTGATGCAGTGGTGGTCGCCTGGTATAAGAAACAGGGTGATTCAATCAAACAGGATGAGTCACTGGTTGACCTTGAAACAGATAAAGTGGTGCTAGAGGTTCCGGCAATCAGTTCAGGTGTTATTGAAAAAATATTTTTTGCAGAAGGTTCGGTAGTAACAGCGGGGCAGGTGTTGGCCATCATAGATGAGGCCGCTGAAGTTTCAGATGCGGAGCCTGGAGAGTCATCAGCTAATCAAACTCTAGCATCACCCAGTGCAATGACGATTAAAACCACAGAAGAAATTGTTAGTGATGTGGCAATTAGTCCATCAGCTAGAAAGATGATGATGGCCAATGATATTGACGCCTCTATGATAAATGGCAGTGGCAAGCATGGGCGCATACTTAAAGAAGATGTACAGGAATTTATAAATAATAAAAACACCTCAAAAGAAACAAATAAAGCCGAGCCAATAATCAGTGAAGTAAATGAAGCGGATAAAGCACGAGCTTTAAGTAAGAAAATTGAATTGACAGGTCAGCGCATAGAAAAACGTGTGCCGATGACGAGATTGCGCGCACGCATTGCAGAGCGTTTAGTGCAGGCTCAACAGAATGCCGCAATACTCACTACATTTAATGAAGTGAATATGAAGCCGGTGATGGAATTACGTGCGCGGCACAAAGATAAATTTCAAAAAGAATACGGTACTAAACTTGGCTTCATGTCTTTTTTTGTAAAGGCTTCATTGGAGGCATTGAAGAAGTTTCCTGCGGTTAATGCATCCATTGATGGCAGTGATATTGTCTATCACGGTTATTACGATATTGGTGTGGCGGTTTCAGGTTCCAACGGCCTGGTTGTGCCAGTAGTGCGTAATGCCGAAGAATTGAATATGGCTGAAATTGAGCAGAGTATTGTCGATTATGCAACTAAGGCACGTGATAACAAATTGAGTCTTGAAGAGATTACCGGCGGCACATTTACTATTTCAAATGGTGGGGTGTTTGGTTCGATGTTATCGACACCAATTCTTAATCCACCGCAAAGCGCAATATTGGGTATGCATACCATTAAAGAAAGAGCCATGGTTGTTGATGGCGAGGTCGTGGTTTTGCCAATGATGTATTTAGCGCTTTCTTATGATCACCGCATTATTGATGGACGTGAAGCTGTACAGTTTCTGGTGACGATAAAAGACATGCTGGAAGACCCCTCAAGGATGTTATTGGGCATCTAATTGACGAGGTGAGTAATGAATAAAAAATACGATGTGGTTGTAATTGGTGCTGGCCCTGCAGGTTATGTGGCAGCAATACGCTGTTCGCAATTAGGTTTAAGTGTGGCTTGCGTTGATGAGTGGCATAACCATCAAGGTGAATCATCTCTGGGTGGCACCTGTTTGAATGTTGGTTGTATTCCATCAAAAGCCTTACTGGAATCTTCACATTTATTTTCAGTGTCACAAAATGAATTTAGCGATCACGGTATCACCGTCGGGAAAGCGAAGATTGATGTGTCTGTGATGATGGCACGTAAAGATAAAGTTGTTGGTGATTTAACAAACGGTATTAAAGCGTTATTAAAAGCAAATAAAGTAGATTTTATTCATGGTCATGCTCGATTGTCTCAAGGTAAAAAAGTTAAAGTTCATGAGCGTGACGGTAAGAAAATAGTTGAAAGACTGGAAGCAGAAAATATCATTCTTGCAGCAGGTTCTTCCTCGGTACATCTGGATCAGGCACCACTCGATCAAAAATACATCGTTGATTCCACCGGTGCGCTTGAGTTTGATGCGGTGCCAAAACGTCTGGGGATAATTGGTGCGGGTGCTATTGGCCTTGAGCTAGGTAGTGTCTGGTCGCGTCTGGGTTCAGAAGTGGTACTGATTGAGGCCATGGATGAATTTTTGACGATAGCTGACCAGCAAATTGCGCGTGCAGCATTTCGTAGTTATAAAAATCAGGGTTTAGATATTCGCATCAATGCACGATTAGTCTCTGCCATGGTTAAGGGCAAGGAAGTGCAGGTAACTTATGAAGATACCCGCGGTGCGCAGAAAGTGGTGTTCGACAAATTGATTGTTGCGGTAGGTCGCAAACCCAATAGCGATACCATGTTCGGTGATGAAATGGAGCTGGCTATAGATGAGCGCTCTTTTGTGCACGTGAATAAACATTGTGAAACCAGCGTGCCGGGCATTTACGCTATTGGCGATATTGTGCGCGGTCCGATGTTGGCGCACAAAGGTTCTGAAGAAGGCATGATGGTGGCCGAGCGCATTGCAGGCCAGTCATCGAGTATTAATTATGATCACATTCCTTCAGTGATTTACACGCAGCCAGAAATTTCCTGGGTAGGCAAAAACGAGCAGGCCTGTGAAGCAGAAGGCATACCGGTAAATATTGGTGTCTTCCCTATGGCCGCCAGTGGTCGTGCACGGGCCATGGGCTTAAGTGAAGGACTGGTGAAAATTATTGCACATAAAGAAACCGACCGTGTGCTCGGTGTGCATATTTTCTCCGTTCAGGCATCTGAGCTAATTGCACAAGCAGTCACTGCGATGGAATTGGAGGCCAGTGCTGAGGATATAGCCATGACAATATTCGCACATCCAACGTTGGCGGAGTCTATTCACGAGGCGGCTTTGGCTGTCGACAAACGAGCTATTCATATTAAGAACTGATTAAACGCCGTATAATAAGCGCAGTTCAAAACAAAGAAGGTAAGTAATGAATTTACACGAGTATCAGGCAAAACAGGTCTTTGCCAAATACGGTCTACCAGTGCCGAATAATCGGGTAGTACAATCAACCGCTGATGTTGGTGCTGCGGTAAATGCACTCGAAGGCAATCGATGGGTGGTTAAAGCTCAGGTGCATGCAGGTGGTCGCGGCAAGGCGGGCGGTGTCAAGCTGGTCGATGATATGGAGACACTGAAGCAGACGGTAGGAGAAATGCTCGGTTCACGTCTGGTGACTATACAGACCGGCGCAGAAGGACAGCCAGTGAATCATGTGCTGATTGAAGAAATCTGTGATATCAAGCGTGAGCTCTATGTAGGCGCTGTGATAGATCGCTCTAGCCGCCGTGTTGTTTTGATGGCATCCACCGAAGGCGGTGTAGAAATTGAAAAAGTGGCCGAAGAAACGCCGGAAAAAATTCTTAAAACCAGTATTAATCCTCTGACGGGATTTCAGCCGTTTCAAGGTCGAGAGCTGGCCTTTGGCCTGGGTCTGGAAGGCGATCAGATCAAGCAATTCTCAAAAATGCTCGCGGGTCTGGCTAAAATGTTTGTTGAGAAAGACCTGAGCCTGGTCGAAATTAATCCACTGGTGGTCACTAAATCGGGTGATTTGATTTGTCTGGATGGAAAAATAAATATTGATGATAATGCGCTCTATCGTCAGGCAGACTTACTGGCCATGCGTGATGTGGCACAGGAAGACGAGCGCGAAAACCGCGCCAAGGAATGGGATTTAAATTACATCTCACTGGACGGCGATATTGGCTGCATGGTTAATGGTGCCGGTCTGGCCATGGCAACCATGGATCTAATCAAGCTTTGTGGTGGTGAACCGGCAAACTTTCTCGATGTCGGTGGCGGCGCAACCAAAGAACGTGTCGCTGAGGCGTTTAAAATTATTCTCTCCGATAAAAACGTCAAAGGCATACTGGTGAATATTTTTGGTGGTATCGTGCGTTGTGATCTCATCGCAGAAGGCATTATCGGGGCCGCCGAAGAAGTGGATTTGAACGTGCCGGTGGTGGTACGTCTGGAAGGCAACAATGCAGAAAGAGGTACACAATTGCTGAACGAATCGAATTTGAATTTAATCGCTGCTACAGGTTTAACCGATGCCGCAGAAAAAATCGTTAGCGAGGTCAAAGCATCATGAGTGTACTCGTTAATAAAGGCACTAGAGTTATTTGTCAGGGCTTTACTGGGAAACAGGGTACATTCCATTCCGAGCAGGCGATTGCCTACGGCACAAAAATGGTCGGTGGTGTGACGCCGGGTAAAGGTGGGCAAACTCATCTGGATTTACCCGTATTCAATACTGTGCGTGAAGCTGTAGATGAAACCGGTGCAACCGCTTCGGTCATTTATGTGCCAGCACCGTTCTGCAAAGATTCCATGCTCGAGGCGATAGATGCAGGTGTTGATCTCATTGTGTGCATCACCGAAGGTATTCCAACGCTGGATATGCTGGAAGTGAAAATGGCGGCTGATAGTGTAGGTGTAAGAATTATCGGTCCCAACTGCCCGGGTATCATTACTCCCGGCGAATGCAAAATCGGCATCATGCCCGGCTCGATTCACCTGCCCGGTAAAGTCGGTGTGGTTTCACGCTCCGGGACATTGACTTATGAGGCAGTAAAACAAACGACTGATTTAGGTTTTGGCCAGAGCACATGTATTGGCATTGGCGGTGATCCCATACCGGGCACCAGTTTTATCGATGCGCTCAGGCTGTTCGAGCATGACGATCAAACTGAGGCAATATTGATGGTTGGTGAAATCGGCGGCAGCGCCGAGGAAGAAGCGGCTGAATTCATTCAATTGGAGATTTCCAAGCCTGTAACTGCCTTTATAGCTGGTGGCACCGCGCCCAAAGGTAAGCGAATGGGGCATGCAGGTGCCATTATTGCCGGTGGCAAAGGCACTGCCGAAGAGAAATTTGCAGCCCTGGAATCTGCGGGTGTATATATCGTACGTTCACCGGCAGAATTAGGGCAGGGTGTGAAGGCAGCGACCGGCTGGTAGGGTATAATATCAGCATCGCTTGTAGGGGGCAGGGCCTTTATTAGTTGTAAGAATGCGTTCGATCATCAAGAAGTTTTATCTCCTTATATGTGTCATCTCGCTGTAACTTACTAATTGCGTTAAATAAATAATAAATTCGAACTTGATTTGTGTCAGTTGGTGCTCGTTCCCATGTGATAACTTGTCGGTATTTATGAATTGGATCGGGGAATGTATGCAAACAACCATTGAAGCACAAAAAGCAGCGGGTATATTCAGGCATAAGGAAGACCGCTGGCCAGTAATGGTTGTGTTAATGCTAACCGCTTTAGATTTTTACATGTATTTTACCGTTAGTAATCTGACTGTCTTGTTTTCCTACTATCTGTTGATGCTTATTCCAAAAGGTATTATTTGCGCGTGGAATCACCATCACCAACATATTTTTACCTTCCGAAATACCGCACTAAATCGTGGCCTGGAGTTTGCCTACGCTTTGCACACTGGCGTAACTACACATCTCTGGCGTTTGCACCATGTGCTCGGCCATCATTTGAATTTTCTTGATCAGGAAAAAGATGAGAGTCGCTGGAAGCGTAAAAATGGCAAAAAAATGGGTATGATTGAATATACGCTGAATGTTGCAATAACCGCGTATTCGCGTGGGTATACCGTAGGTAAAAGATACCCTAAACAGTTAAAGCCCTTTCTGATATACACGACAATCACATTTCTTATTGTTGCTCTGCTAGTTTGGTATAAACCTGTGGCAGGTTTTATGTTATTTGTTTTGCCAATGATAACGAGTTTGCTGTTTACCGCTTATGCGACTTATGACCACCATTCAGGCCTTGATACAGAAAATGAATTTGAAGCTTCACGTAATAAAATGAGCCCGGTATTCAATTTTTTGACAGGGAATCTTGGTTACCACACAGCGCATCACCACAAACAAGGTGTTCACTGGTCGAAGTTGCCCGCATTACATGAAAAAATTAAAGATAAGATTCCCGAGTACCTTTACCAGAAACCTGTGATCAATATCTGATTTATAGACGCAATTTGTTTTTAAAAGTAATCGTTATAAGTTTAAATTGATTACCTGTTAATAATGTTGTTGAGTTGGCGGTTATGTAACTTGCTCAAGCAGAGCAGTGACGTAATAGCACCCAACAATGCACACCCAGATATAATCCTGAGTTCCCAGAAATGCATCTTCAGCTTCCTCGCTGAGCAGAACAACGCACCCTAAATTAATTCGTAGAAAGCAATGAATGCCAGATAGCATTGGTGAGATTGGATCAATACCTTGTTATATTAATGGTTAAATGATGTAATGACAGTACTTTATAATTGAGCTGTCTCAGAGAGTTAATATGGAAATAATGCAGGGTGAACGTAAGCTTAGTTTTGAATTTAATGGTAATGCTAGTGAATATTTTAAAATATGGATAGTAAATATTGCACTATCTATTGTTACTTTAGGCATTTATTCGGCCTGGGCAAAGGTTAGAACTAAGCGCTATTTTTATGGCAACACTACGCTTGATGGTTCTAGCTTTGAGTATCATGCTGATCCACTGAGTATTCTTAAAGGTCGTTTAATCGTGCTTGCAGTGATTATCGTCTATATGTTTGCCACTCAGTTTGTACCAATGCTTGAAGCGGCATTTATACTAATTTATCTGGTTGCCTTGCCATGGATGATAGTCAAATCGATGCAATTTAATGCGCGTAACTCCTCATATAGAAATATCCGTTTTGATTTTGAGGGCACATTAAAAGAAGCCGCAGTATTATTTATCGGTGTAGGCATGCTAACCATTGTTACACTTGGTCTGGCAACGCCTTACTTCATAAAACGCTTCAAACAATTCTCCATAGAAAATAGTTATTTTGGCACGACACCATTCAGCTTTAGTGCTACTACGGGTGATTTTTATCGTATTTATTTAAGGGCAATGATTATTCCGCTGGTTATTGCTGTTATTGGTATTCTTGCAGCTATCGCGATTCCGGCTTATCAAGCTGTTAATTCTCCGCAGTTACCAACGCAGCAAGTAGAGCAGGCGCAGGTAATGACGCCAGAGCAAAAACAGGAAGAAATGCAACGTCAGATTGATGAAATAACAGCGAATGCAAATATGCAGAGTAATGCCGGTAGTCAGGGTAATGTTCAGGCAGAGCTTGAGGCGGCGGCTGGCATGGCCGCAGCAGCAACCTTTGGAATTACTATGGCATTATATTTATTGATAGGCATTTATATACAGACGCGTACCGCAAATCTTGTGCTTTGTAGCACAGCCCTGGAAGAACATGAGCTAGTTAGTACGTTGCGTGTGCGTAATATGTTTTATATTTATGTGACAAATATCATTGCTGTAATTGTGAGCCTGGGATTATTGATTCCATGGTGCAAGATACGTTTAACTCGCTATAGACTAAATAATCTTTCGTTAGTAGCGCAGGGCGATATCGATGGTTTTATTGCTAATGAGCGAGATAATGTTAAAGCTACTGCAGGTGAGTTCGCTGATGCCTTTGATCTTGATATGGGTTTTTAGTAGGTGAAGAAAACGCAGGCAGAGTATTATGATGGCGTAAGCTCAAATTCAACACCGGTTGCACTTGAGCTGCATGATGATGGCAGTCTATGTATTAGTGGTAAAGGCGTTAGCAAGCTCTGCTTACTAAATGATGTTAGTTTTAGTCCAAGGCTGGGCAATATCCCCAGAGTAATTACGTTGCCGGACAATGCAACCTGTCATGTGCATGATAATGATCTTATTGATGCCTTTCTGAAAATGCACAAAAAGGGTGATGCCTCATCGATAATTCATTTGCTTGAAAGTCGAATTGTATTTGTTCTGGCAGCAGTCCTGTTTACCCTGTTTTTTTCATGGGGCATGTTTGCTTATGGTGTTCCCTATTTTTCCAGGCAGATTGCTTTTAACCTGCCCATCGAAGTAGATCGTTCCTTAGGGCAGGGTACGCTTGAAGCAATGGATAAGATTGTATTTACCGATTCAGTGATGGCAGTAGAAAGGCGGCATCGACTAGCCAGTCGATTTGATGAAATGAAATCGAGTGTTGAAGGTGCGCAGGATTATAAATTGCTGTTCAGGCATGGTAATGAAATTGGTGCTAACGCATTTGCCTTACCGTCGGGCATTATCGTTGTGACAGATGAGCTGGTAGAGCTGAGTGAACATGATGATGAAGTCATTGCTGTGATAGCTCATGAGATAGGGCATCTGGCATACAGGCATTCTGTGCGTATGGTATTGCAGAATTCGGCAGTGGCTGTTTTGGTCTCAACAGTTACCGGAGATCCTTTTTCAACTTCATCAATAGTTGTTGCGCTGCCAACATTGCTGGCTAATGCCAATTATTCTCGAGAGTTTGAGCGAGAAGCTGATAATTATGCGTACCAGTATTTAACGACTAACGAAATGCCGCTGGATTCATTTGCTATTATTCTTGAGAAAATCACAGAGTCAGAAACGGAGCGTGGAATTGAAAATTATCTTTCTTCTCATCCGGTGACCAGTGAGCGAATAGGGCGTTTTAAATAGTGGTCTGATGCCAGCATTAACTGACAAAATCAATCATTATGAATGACCGAGATGATTCGCTAACTGAAATATCTGGAGCAAGGCAGTCCTCGCATCATGTAAGGGTTCAGGCTGAGTTGATTAATCTTTTGTACCAGCAAACCAGAACAGTCCTATTTGGTTTAACGGCCGCAGCCACCGCCGTCGCCATTATTTTTTATAATAATGTGCCGAATGAGCAGGTCATAATTTGGATAACCATTGTCTACTGTTTGACAATTATTAGGTATCTATTTGCAAGGCAATTTAAATCTAGAGAAAGAGATCCAGACGATACAATAAAGTGGGGTTGGCAATTTGTATTTTTTGCCTTTCTTTCGGGTTGTACGTGGGCCGCAGCTACTATGGTGTTTTTCACGCCAGAAAATATGCAGCTGTTTATTATTCTAACCCTGATCATTATTGGTCTGACGATAACATCCATGGCCGCACTGTCCGCTTTTCTCTGGGCTTATTATGCTTACGCTATCCCCGCGATGTTGCCGATTATTTGGCGATATATGAATATGGGTGAACAGGCGTACAATGTTTTCGGTATATTGATGCTAATATTTATTGTTACCTTGTTTCCCTTTGCAAAGGTAAATCATAGAACATTGCGACAATCTATCATGCTTCGTTTTGAAAATATTGACCTTGTTCAGCAACTGACAGAGCAGAAAGAAAAGGCAGAACAAGCAAAAAAGGTTGCAGAAGAAGCAAATATCGCAAAAACAAAATTCCTTGCTGCAGCTAGCCACGATTTGCGCCAGCCTTTACATGCAATAGGTTTGTTTTTAGGTGCATTGGAAGATCGAGTCGAAAAAGAAGATCAAAAATCAATCGTACAGAAAATTCAAACATCAAGTCATGCATTGAGTGACTTACTAGATTCATTGTTAGATATTTCAAAACTTGATGCCAATGTTGTGCAGGTGGAACCAAAGTTTTTTTACATTCAAAACTTATTTGATATCCTTGCGCATGAGTTTGAGACCCATGCATCTGAAAAAAATCTCCGTTTAAGATTTGTAAAAACAAACATATGTCTGGAAAATGATTACGCTATCCTTGATCGTATTCTTCGTAATTTAATATCAAATGCCATTAGATACACAAATAAAGGTGGTGTAGTTATTGGTTGTCGTCGTCATAAAGGCAGTATATTGCTGGCTGTTTATGATACCGGCATTGGCATTCGTGATGAAGAAATGAAGGGTGTATTTCAAGAATTTCATCAGCTGCATAATCCCGAAAGAGATAGGTCAAAAGGTCTTGGTCTCGGCCTTGCAATTGTTAAGCGTATGGCTCAATTATTAAATGCGCCACTGCTAACTGCGTCTGTTCCAGGCAAAGGATCTATGTTTGGTCTGATTATTTCCCGAGCGTCATCGATTCAAGAACTAGAAGTGGTATCAAATATCGATGTAAGCCAGACGTATTTTGATAATAAACTAATTCTGATTGTTGATGATGAAATGGAAATTCGTGACAGCCTAACAGAGTTGTTACTAAGTTGGGATTGTAAGGTTATTGCAGCGGCCTCTGGTGAGGAAGCGGTGCAGGCATTGAGTAACGGCAAGGTGATACCGGATATTATTCTGGCAGATTACCGTTTGCGCGATAGTGAAACAGGCAATGAGGTTATTCGTAAAATACAATCTATGTGTACGAATCACACAATACCGGCGATCATTATTACAGGAGATACCGCGCCTGATCGAATTAAAGAGGCAAATACGAGTGGCTACAAGATTCTGCATAAGCCTGTATCACCCAATGAGCTTCGATTACTGATGGCTGGGATTTTGTATCAATAAGACTGGATAGTATAAGTTTCGTTTGGTGCTGTGAATCTAGACCATGCCATTTTTCGTTGCATACTGAACGGCCTGTGTTCGATTGCTGGCATTAAAGGCTTTTAATATTGCTGCAACATGTGAACGCACGGTTGACTCGGTCAGGTCTAGCGCTTTACCAATATCTTTATTTGATTTACCTGTTGCTAGTTCGATTAGTACATCATTTTGACGAGACGTTAAATTATGATTGGGACTAACTGACGGACTATCTAAAGCAGCGCTATTTTTTTGCAGTATCTGCGGAGGAACATAGGTGCCGCCAGCAATAATCAATTGCAGGGCATTGAGTATTATTTTTGATGGCGATGATTTAGGAATATAACCACGAGCGCCGTGTTGCAGCGCCTGTTCAACCATGCGATGGTCTTCTGTGCCAGAAAGCACAACTATTAACGAATCGGTGGCTTGTTGCTGGATGGCAGTTAATGCTTCAAGGTGGCTTATTCCAGGTAAGCCAAGATCCAGCAATATCAAATCAAGATCACTGTGCGTATCCATAATATCTATTGCCGATTCATAGCTTCCAGCCTCAAAGGGCTCAATAGTAGTATTTAACCCACTCAGCACCAATAGCAGGCCGTCACGAAATAGTGCATGGTCATCAATTATTAAGACTTTCATCTTGTATCCACTTCTAATCTTATTCTTAAAAAAGATAATACCAGCTTCTTAGGCCATAAGGCTTAAGCTTTTTGGCTAATTTACAGCGGGCTGGCTCGAATACATACTTAAATCAGTATTCGAAGTGGATACATTGGGGTTTTTCCACAACAAAAGTATCCACGGATAGATAATAAAAAGCAGGTGACTTCAATGAATTTAGTAAAACAATATATCTTAATTTTTCTTGTGGTATTAATGACGGCTTGTGGCGGCGGTGGGGATAGTGCTCCAGCAGCTCCTGCGCCAGCACCAGATATAACCGCGCCCTATGTGTCCAGCGCTATTCCAACGAGTAGTAGCGTGGTAAGCACACTAACTTCGGTTGATATTACTTTTAGTGAAGATGTCACAGGGGCAGATGTTTTTGCTAACTATTCCCTGTCAGGTATTGGAGTGGGTACTCTGATATTGAATTCTGTTACTTATGCTAATCAGGTAGCAACGCTATCGATTACTGGTTTGGTAAATAATGGAACAATAGATATTGGTTTGAATAATGTGGCTGATCTGGCAGGTAATGTATTACCTGTCTATACGTTAACCATTTCTGGAACGACGACGAGTCCAACGCAAACAGCTGTACCAGCCTCTGGTACTAATAACCTGACGTCATTAAGTACGGTAGAAATTACTTACTCTAAAGAGACGCAGAATGCTACCGACCCTGCTAATTACATTTTATCAGGTTCGGCGTCAGGTACGTTGAGTCTTGATACTGTTGTATTAAAAACAGGCGCTACCGATACCTATGTGCTGACTTTTAGCGGTACACCGACTGATGGTATTTTAAATATTGATATTACTGGCATAACTGACCTGCTGGGTAATGCATTGGCTGGTACGAATATTAATTACACCTTTGATATAACGGCGCCTCAAATATCTACAACTGTTCCCGCAAATGGGGAATTATCAAATGCGGCACCAACGATCATAACAGTCAATTACAGTGAAGCTGTGAATGGAAAAGATTTATTGGCTAATTATGTTCTTTCTGGAACGGCCCTTGGTGGAGTAACCATCACGAATGTGCTGTCTGCATCAAGCCAGTCATCAGCTGTATATCTAAGTGGAGCAGCTGTTGAAGGATCATTGATATTGACCATCAATAATATTACCGACCCTGCGGGCAATGCGCTGACAGGAAGCAATGCAATAACAATAAATATCGACCCCGTTGCACCAACGCGCAGCTGGACACCTACTGAAGGTGCAGTTTTTAATGCGATATCTACCGCAACGGTAGCTTATTCAGAACCCGTATTGAATGGAGATAATATTGCTTCATATAATTTAGTCGGAAACTCTATAGGTACTTTAGCTATAGCTAGTATCACCAACACCCCTGCTGGTAGTAATACTTATGTTCTAAATTTTAGCGGTAGTCCAGTAGAAAATATTACTTATAAAGATGTCACCATACTACCTGGTTATCCCTCAGTAACAGACCTGGCGGGAAATACTATATCGAGCCAGATACATTGGTTTATTGATCAAACTTTACCAACAATATTGTCATTTGAACCTGCTATTGGCGCTGTTGCGTTAACTGAGCTGAGCAACATAAGGGTAGAATTTTCTGAGGCTATGTCAGCGGATGTCACAGATCCAACGAGTTATGCATTAAGTGGTGCAGGTGTTGGTAGTCTAACCGTAGGTACGCCAGTGCTGGTCTCAGGCAACATTTATGATATTCCTCTAACAGGTGCGCCAGGTGTAGGTGATGTGACATTATCAATCGCACCATCAGATGCTGTTGGTAATTCTGCGGTAGAAAGTATTACCTATACCTTTGGTGCTCAAGCTACCAGTATCGTCGCTAAAACTTCGGGTGTCGCCAGTGATTTAGTGAGTATTGCAACGGATGGCGGCAGAATAATTGCGATAGCGACAGACAGCGCTAACACTATTCAAAGTATTGATGGCGGTGCCAACTGGGGTGCTATTGGTGCATTACCCTGCGGCACAGGTCTTGATGAAATTATATATGCTGGGGGGCAGTGGACGACAATTGGTGGTACGAATGGAAGTTATACGGCTGCTTGTAATAGTGCAGATGGCGCTACCTGGGTAAATGCTAGTGCCGCTAGTGGCACGATAACGACAACCTATCTTGATTTTGCAGGCATTGTGCATGATGGTACCAAGTACGCAGCTATAGGTACAAATCCTGCCAGTACAAATCCTGGGAGTATGTGCATGCACTCTTACAGTAATGATGCTGCGGCATGGACAGGTCTGGCTTATTGCCCTACAACAACCAACCCATACGCTGTAAGCACTAAGCCAAATGGTATTCATTTTGTGAATGGTCATTACTTTATGACAGGCTCAAATATTTTGTTGGGTCCTACTCTGTCTCAAAAGACGGATATAACAACAACGGCCTTCTGGACAAAAAGAGCGGCGTTTAACGGTGCTTATAAGATTATTCATGATGGAAGCAATTATCTGGTAGCAGGCACACAAGGTGGTAAAGCGAGCATCGGCGTTTCTGCCGATCTGGGTACGTGGAATTATATTTTAGTGTCAGATATTAATACGACCTTATATGACATTGCTTATGACGCAACAGGTGGGTATGTAGCAGTTGGAAATGCTGGGCTAATTCTCACCAGTTCTGATGGTTCAAATTGGATTCAACAGATTGCAGTAACCAGTGCTAATTTGAATAGTGTATTGTGGGATGCAGCGGCAGCCAACTGGATTGTGGTTGGTAGTGGTGGCACTGTTTTGACTGTGACGCCATAAATATTTTTACAAAAAGAGAGAAGTGAGTATGGATAAAATAAAATTGTACGTCGCATTATCACTGTCTGTATTACTAGCAGGCTGCAGTTTTGGCAAAAACACGGTAGATGTAGAAGCCGTGAAGAAAGTAAAAACGGTAGCAGTAATTATGTACAGCGTGCCAGAGAAAATTGTGTATAGATCTGATGCGCGAGATAACTCAACCAGTGTTCTTGGTGCGTTAGCAGAAACCTCAATTGGTAATAATGGCGCACAGGCTGCAGAAGCAGCGATAAAAACATTTACTGAAACATTACAGAAACAAAATCTATCTTTTACGGTTATGTCGCATTCAGATGTTATTTCTAATCCAGGTTTTAGTGCTTTATATATACCTGCAAGCGCTGTTGATAAACAGTTGGATGAAAGTTTGTTAGGTAAGTCACTTAGTTTTCTGGGTAGCTTAAGTGGTGGTGCAGATTATACAGCAGCCGCGCCAAATAAAATGAATCAGTATGGTTTAGTAAAAGCATGGCATGGTGATACAGCGTTAACAAATAAACCTGCCGAACTTAAATATATTAAAAATGCGATTGAAGCACTGAAAGTAGATGCTGTATTAGTTGTAAATGATATGGGTTTCTCCTTTTCCTGTGAAGCGTGTATTGGTTCAAATGGTGTAGCATCAACAGGTTCTGCTTTTAATGCGACATTGGTCAGTCGTTTCGGCTCTATAATGAATATTCGTGAATGGTTTGCTACAACGGATGAGCAGGGCGTAATGGCCATGGGCATTGTCGATCCAACAGAGCATGAAGCGTTATTTGAAGAGCATGGTCGTAGAATGGCTGAAGTGTTTGCATCGGCAGCTAAAGAAAGTCTCATGGTGAAATAATAAATTGGGAAGTAATGTAGGACTAGAATAAGGTTGCGTAAATACACGACCTTATTCTGGCGCTACATTTAAAATATGATGGGAATGAATTCTAATAAGATAGATTTACGACAATGGTCGTAATAGGAGAGTAATTATGAAAAAGTTAATAACAGTAGCATCAGCCATATCGGCATTAATATTAATCAATGGTTGCAGTAGCGACAGTGCCACCACCACTGCTGCTGCAGGCTCACCAATATCTGTTATCACCATATCTGGATCAACAGTGAGTCTTGATGGTTCATACAGCACAGGTTGTGTAGACCGTACTCTCGAGGGAGGAAGTGGTTGGTATAAGGATGACATGACCATTGCTGGCTCTACATTGAATACCAGTTCAGCTGAATACAGCGACATCGCCTGTACTGTCGAAACGGGTGCAGGTACTGTTGAAGCCACACTGGCTGTAGGCACTGATTCCGCTATTACTGGCTGGATTGGAGCTGGCGACGCTGGCGGAACATTTATTCCAACAGCATCTGATGGTTCTGGTCCATTAGGTTTGACGGAAGCAGTGACCATGCTTACCGCTACCGTCGTTAGCGGTACGGGTTGGAATGCCAGCTTACCTGCAGGCACCGTCATAGATCTCTTTTACGTTGTGGATGATACCGGTACAAACAAAGTACTTTATGAAGACGATGATGCGTTTGGTGGCAGCACTTTAGCAAACAATATTGCAAGTACTCAGTTATAGATCTGGTTGACTATAAAATAGTCATGCCGCTGTATGTGGCATGGCTATTTTTTTGTTTTAAACCAATTATCTATTTCGTTAGTAACGAATTCAGTATCTGTTTTGTTAGACAAAAGATGATCAGAATTCTCCAAAGTAATAATTTCTGACTCGCCTTTTACCCAGTCGTTTAATTCTTCAGCATTTTTTTCACTCACCAATGCATCGTTGTTCACGCTAAATAACAGTTCTAGTTGCAACCTTAGCCATAAGGCTTAAGCCTTTAGTTGGTATACAACCTGTTCACGTATGGGCATACTACAAACATTAGAAAAGATAGGGTAATAATTGATGCATCTCATGATGCTGGAATGTCGATTATAAGCTCAAAGATTGTAAAAAATTAACTTAGCAAAGAGTAAAAAAAATGAATTTAATAAAGCTATATGCGGTAATTATTGTATCTGTATTAGTCACAGCCTGTGGTGGTGGCGGTGGTGCATCTGCACCTGCGACGGTCACTTATGCTGTCACGGCCAGTGCTGGCGCGGGTGGTGCTATTAGCCCGACCAGTAGTGACGTTGATGATGGCGGTACCGTTAGCTTAACGGTTACACCTGATACGGGTTACAGCATTGCTAGCGTCACTGGCTGTGGTGGTGGTCTTACAGGTAATACTTACACGACTGCGGCAGTAACCGCTGCCTGTATCGTTGATGCAACGTTCAGCCTTAATAGTTATACCGTCAGTGCTACTGCGGGAACAAATGGTGCTATCAGTCCAGCTAGTTCAATAGCTGATCACGGTGCGACGACAAGTTTTACAGTAACACCGGATGCTAGTTTCAGCATTGCTAGCGTCACTGGCTGTGGTGGTAGTCTTACAGGTAATACTTACACGACTGCGGCGGTAACCGCTGCCTGTACTGTTGATGCAAGCTTTGCTTTAAATACATATACGGTCAGCACGGTTGCTGCAACTGGCGGTGCTATTAGCCCAGTTAACCCCATTGTTGATCACGGTACGATAGCTAGTCTCACAGTAACGCCAGAATTAGGTTATATCATTGGTACGGTGACGGGTTGTGTTGGTACGCTGGTGGGTGATACCTATACTACTGGAGCAGTTACTGCGGCTTGTACCGTTGATGCCTCATTTATTCTTGTTGGAAGCAATACTGTCACTGCGAATGCAGGACTGAATGGTGTTATTAGTCCCGCTTCAATTGACGTTACCGATGGGCTAACAACTGGGCTGACAGTAACCCCCGATACGGATTACCTTATTGATACCATAGTTGGATGTGGTGGTACGTTGGTGGGTGATACTTATACTACTGGTGCGGTCATTGCGCCCTGTGCCGTTGATGTAACGTTTATTTTTGATGGAACTCATACAGTAACGGCGAATGCAGGGGCAAACGGTACTATCACTCCGGCAATTGTTGATGCTATTCCAGACACGAGCGTTGATTTTCAAATCACCCCGGATGCTGATTACAGTATTGATAGTGTAACTGGTTGTGCTGGCTTTCTTGTTGGGCCTACTACGTATAGAACATCGGCTATAACAGCTGCTTGTACCGTTGATGTCACTTTCATCAATAATGTACCTGTGGCTGTAGCGAAAAATGTTGTTTCGGAAGTGCTTTCCTCTGTGGAACTGGATGGTAGTGCCAGCTCTGACGAGAGCGCTTTGACATATAGTTGGAGTGTTGTATCAGTAGCACCTGGTAGTGCGGTAATAGCATTAGTGGGTGACACGACCGCTAACCCAACTTTTACCCCCGATGTTGAGGGCGATTATCAGTTTACGCTGGTAGTTAACGACGGCGTGCAGGACAGTACACCCATCACAATAACGGTAACCGCGATATCAGCAGGTACAGCATTTTATAGCGCAGATGCTTTTCCAATCGACCTTCCTCTCGGCGCCACCATTACTTCTACCATTGATGTGAGCGGTGGACCTGTGGCACTCTCTTACGTTCGAGTCTATATGGATCTTAGTCATACCTGGGATGCAGACGTGATCGCAACGCTAACCTCGCCAACGGGTACGGTGATTGATTTGGTCAGAGAAGAAGGTGGTTCTGCTAGTGATTTTAGTGTTACTACTTTTGATGATTTTTTCCCAACCACTTCGATTATTGATGGAGTTGCACCTTTTAATGGCCTGTTTTATCCAGAGCAGGCATTGAGCACTTTCAATGGTGAAGCCGCAGATGGCATCTGGACTCTCACAGTCACGGATCTTTTTGACTTGGCTGACTCAGGCGTGCTGAATAGCTGGCGAATTGTTTTTCCTGATAGTGTTCCAGTCATGGCCAAAGTTGGTGCTGATCAGTTGGTGGCTGCTGGTGATATGGTGCAGCTGGATGGAAGCACTAGTGCTGGTGATCTAATAAGCTTTAGCTGGCAGCTCACCGCTATGCCTGCGGGAAGCGCTGCGGTATTAAGTGATGCAGGCATTGCTAACCCCACGTTCACTGCAGATTTGCCAGGTGAGTATCTTGCAGAGCTGACGGTGACCGATGGTGTTGATGTTAGTACGGCTGTTGTGAGTGTTGTAGCGCAGCAGCCTTATGATCCTGCGGTGGCAACAACTTATAACAGTACGGATACACCAATCGCGATACCCGATAACGATATCGTGACCGGTGCAAGCTCCAGCATTCTGGTGAGTGCAGACGTAGTATCGCTTTCGGGTGTGGCTGTTAGGTTGAGTATTAGCCATACATGGTCTAGCGATCTCAATATCTACCTGGTCTCACCCGCGGGAACTCAGATTGAGTTGAGTATTGGCAATGGAGGCAGTGCTACTGATGCTTACATCGCGACAGGATTTTCTGATCTGGTGGCTAGTTCTATCATTGGTGCGCCTACACCTTACACAGGGTATTTTCAGCCAGAGGTACCGCTGAGTACATTGATAGGTGAAGATAGCAATGGAACATGGCAGTTGCTGGTCTTTGATGGTGCTGGTGCTGATACAGGCAACATAGAAAGCTGGGATTTACATATCTGGTAATGAAATGTTTACCCGGGTAGGCTCGGGTTAAAGCAGTACAAATAAAGCCCGCCATTCACCTGTTAGTGAGTGGCGGGTTTTTTATTGGCAAGCGTAAATGATTTGTGGAGTTTTAGAGTGGGGCTTTTTTCCGCTTACGTCAGAGATGAAAACCAGCGATCTATTTCCTCGGCGACAAAATCAGTGTCCTGTTTTTTTGACAAAAGATGATCAGAATTCTCCAAAGTAATAATTTGTGAATCGCCTTTTATCCAGTCGTTTAATTCATCCGCATTTTTTTCACTCACTAATGCATCGTTGTTCACGCTAAATATCAATACAGGTTTACTTAATTCAGCTAGTCGTTGTTGCATATCATAGCTACGCAAATCTGCAATAAATTCTGGTTCAATTTCATAATGTTCACCCGCGACTTCGATGCTGGAAGCGATGCCCTGTTCTAATAAAGTAAGTGCATGACCAAAGTGGTGTAGTACATGGTCGGGTTGGCTGGGTGAGGCAATGGTGGCGATGGCTTTTACTTCTTCTGTTTGTATTGCCGCTTCAAGTGCCGCCGTGCCGCCTAAGCTATGGCCAATGAGTAACTCGGGTGCCTGGTAGTGAGTGCGCAAATATTCTATTGCGGCTAATACATCGGCCACGTTAGTGCTGAAGCAGGTTTGTGAAAATTCGCCTTCACTACCGCCTAGCCCGGTAAAATCAAAACGTAGCGTGGCATAACCTTGTTTTGCCATGTTCTTGCTAATGCGATATGTGGTGAGCGTGTCTTTGCTGCAGGTAAAACAGTGGCAGCAAATGGCAAAGGCTTTAGGTGTGCCCTCAGGCATTTCAAGTCTGGCGGCTAGTGGGTGGGTGTGACCGGGAAAAGTGAGTTTAATGCTGGGCATAATATAAAAGGCTTGCGATAGTTATTTTAGATTTACATTGTACTTGAGGGTACGCCGAGTATTATAGGTGAATGTTATTTTTACCACTTTCTTATTTCTGGTGATCTCAAATGAGCAATGATTGTTTACCCGAAAACCGTATCCCCGTTATTCGAGTACCTGCCAGCCCTGCTGATGCCAATCCTGGCGGTAGTATATTTGGCGGCTGGATTATGTCGTATGTCGATGTCGCGGGAAGTATTCCTGCACTTGACAGAGCGCAAGGTGCAGTGGTAACGCGTGCGGTTGAGTCCTTTGAATTCAAGCAAGCTGTTCACATTGGTGATTTGATTAGCTGTTACGCAAAAATTATTTCTGAAGGCCGAACTTCAATAAAGGTTGATGTTGAAGTTTATGCAGAGCGTCGAAAGGGCGCAGTAAAACAATGCATTAAAGTGACAGAGGCAGTACTGATTTATGTTGCGATTGATGAGAACCACAAACCCAGGGCCTTGCCAGCAGAATAATAAAATAAATTGTGGAGTATGGATTTTATACTCGAGATAAGGCTATTTTTACAGCGTTAAATTAGAACTCGCTAATGCTTAAATAAATAGACTCTTAATAACATGTGTGTTAAAAACCAACGACAATAAAAAACTAAAACTATAAATAAGATGAAACAGAGCATATGAAAATAAGAATATTGGTAATAGCGAGTATGTGTCTATCAACTAGCGCTTTTGCTGGGGGCTACCGAGTAGCGCTTCAGGGACAAAAAGCATTAGGTATGGGGCACACTGGTGTGGCAATGACGGATAGTTCAGAAGCAGTTTTCTTTAATCCGGCAGCCATGACTTTTCTGGAAAATGATATGGATGTTTCAGGTGGTATCACCTTGATTGACAGTGTCATCAAATATCAGAATCAAACAGCTAATGTTGCAGCTGAAACAGATAATCCTATGGGCACACCCGTAAGTTTTTATATTTCTCAAAGAGAAAACGAGAAACTTTCCTACGGTTTAGGTATATATACGCCTTATGGAAATGCGGTTGAGTGGCAGAAAGACTGGGCAGGTTCACATCTGGTTAATAATATCGAACTGCATGCCATTTATATCCAGCCGACAATTTCTTATAAATTGAGTGATGACTTTAGCGTTGGCTTTGGTCCAACGATTGTTTCTGGTTCGGTTGACTTTAATCGTAACCTGAGCACATCACTGATTGATGCTAATGGTGATCGCTCTAACGTGACACTTAAAGCCTCTAACGTAACTGCAATTGGTTATAACGTAGGTTTTTTAGTTAAACCTTCTAATGATCTTTCAGTAGGTATCAGTTACCGTTCTAAGGTAGTTTTAAATGCAAGAGACGAAAGCGCGGACTTTGCAAATATCCCTGCTTCATTGCAGGCGGCTTATTTTGATACCACCTTTAATGCTGATCTGGTATTACCTGCCGAGTTAACCGTGGGTGTTTCGTATAATCTAAATTCTGATCTGGTGCTGGCTTTAGATATTAATCGTACTTACTGGAGTGCATATGAGAATCTGGATGTGCAATTTAATAACGCTGCAGGCACATCTCTAAATCCTCGAAATTACAACGATGCCAATATCGTTCGCCTTGGTGCGCAATATGCAATGGGCGAAGATCTAACGTTACGTGCGGGCATGTATTTTGATAACTCACCGATTGGTGATGGCTATTACACACCTGAAACTGCACGTGCTGATTCAGTGGGATATACCGCTGGAGCTAGTTATAAAGTTTCTAAACAGATGGAGCTGGATTTTTCATTCCTGATGTTGACGTTTGACGAATTTAACGGATCTTATGATTACTATGATCAGTCCGGGACGCTTGTATCGTTTAGTGGCGATTACGCATCTTCTGTAACCACTATTGGTTTTGGCCTTAACTACAAATACTGAGATAACAAGAAATGATACTTATGAAAAATCAAATAATAAAATTAGCAGGCGTGGCGATAGCCTGCGCTGTTGTTTCAGCCTGTGATGCAGAATTCGATAATCCGATTAGTGGTAATACGGGTGATAGTGGTACTGCAGATTTAAGCAAGTTTGTCACTATTGGAGATTCTATAACCGCTGGTTATGCCGATGGTGCACTTTATCTAGCCGGTCAGGAAAACTCTTACCCAGCAATACTGGCGCAACAGTTTGCTGTGGTTGGTGGTGATGCTAATTTCACTCAGCCGTTAGTGAGTGATAATTTGGGTGGTTTGCTTGCTGGCGGAAATCAAATTACGGATAATCGACTGGTTCTGGATTTGACTGACCCAACATCGCCCAGTCCTGTGAATCTAACAGGCACACCAACAACAGAAGTTATTGGTTCAGGTTTGAACGGTACTGCGTTTAGCAATATGGGCGTACCGGGTGCTAAATCATTCCATCTTGGTGCACCAGGTTATGGTGATCCTGCTGGTATACTTTTGGGGTTATCAAATCCATTCTTTACAAGATTTGCATCAGACCCCGCGACCGCAACAATGATTGGTGATGCCGCTGTTCAGGCACCCTCATTCTTTGTTCTTTGGATAGGTAATAATGATGTGCTGTCTTATGCAACCACTGGCGGTGTAGGTACTGATCAGCTAGGTAATACTGATTATACTTTTGCTTCGTATGGTTCTAATGATATTACTGACCCGATAGCTTTTGGAATTGTGTATTCTGGATTAGTTGGAGCGTTAACTGCTAACCCGGCTGCTCAAGGTGTGCTGGTTAACATTCCCGATGTAAGTACTCTGCCTTATTTTACAACGGTGCCCTATAACGCAATACCACTAGATCAGGCGACTGCAGATTATCTAAACTCTAATCCAAATACTATTGCCTATAATGCAGGTCTTCAAGCGGCTGTAGGTGTGGCGCCTGGGTTTACGCAGGAAGAGGCAGATGCAAGGACTATTAACTTTGTTGCTGGGCAAAATGCACCTATTATCGAGGATGAGACGCTAACTAATATTGGTGCGCCTCTTATCAGGCAGGCAACAGCCAATGATTTGATTATTTTACCTGTGAGTGGTTATCTTGGTACGGAGAATGCGAATGCTGTAGATGTAACACCACCAGCAGGATTGCCCTGGGGTCTAGGCACACCACTTACTGATGGTGATGTCTTAATACCTTCAGAGATCGCAGCTATCGACACAGCCAGAGCTGCATTTAACACCACGATTCAAGCAGCGGCTGATGCTGATGCAAACCTGATTCTGGTGGATTCTGCAGCCATCATGCAAGAGATCAGCACCACTGGTATTGACTATGGTACTGGTGCTATAAATGCTGATTACGCCACTGGCGGTGCTTTCTCGCTGGATGGTGTTCACCCAACTGCGCGTGGTTACGCGGTGGTGGCAAATAGAATTATTGATGCCATTAATACCGGCTTTAATGCGAGCATTCCAGCGGTTAATCCTGGTGATTACACGACGATATTTGTTCAATAAGGTTCTGCCTTTAAGTAATATAAAAAACCCTCTTCGGAGGGTTTTTTTGTTATTGGCGTAAAAGAAAGGTGGGCTGCTGTTTGTCGTCGACAAGTTTGTGGTTGATTAACCATTCCAGTGCTTCTTCCGCATCCTGCTCAAACCATGCCTGTGCAGAACCAAGCCGAAAAGAATAACCCCATTCATCCATGTCTTTAAAAGCACGTTCGCGTCCCATTTCGGGAATGAAATCGGATAACAGTATTTGTAAATAACAGGTGGCGGTTTCTTCGATAGCTGTGCCGCCTGCATCGGTGTGCAATTGATTTCGACGTTGCTGGTCCATGCAGATGTAGTGACAGGATTCGTGCAGTGCGGAGTGTACAGGTGTGTCATTACTGATATAAAGCACATCGCCAATTAAACCCGCTTCGGGTGCTTTCCAGAAACTACCGGGTAGTTCCTGATTCACTGGCATGCGTTTTACTTCGAGTCCAAATTTTTTTAGCAGATCATCGAGATGTTCTGCTTTGATTTCGCTACAAAGTAAAACAGCCATAGTTTTTAGTCGATGAAGTTATGTTTCTTGAATTCTTCCAGCATGGCCTGCAGAGCAAGTGCACGATGGCTGATTTTATTTTTTTCTTCCATGGACAGTTCACCGCTGGCGCAATTGTGTGTCGGCACGTAGAAAATCGGATCGTAACCAAAACCACCATCACCTAGTGGCGCTTCGAGAATTCGACCTTCCCAACTGGCCTGAGTAATGATGGGTACAGGATCGTTGTGGTGACGCATGAACACCAGTAAACACCAGTAGCGAGCAGTGCGTTCAGCTTCGGGTATGCCCTGTAGTTCTTCCAGCATTTTATTGTTGTTATCGAGATCACTCGCGCCTTCACCGGCATAACGTGCTGAATAAACACCGGGTCGAGCATCCAGGGCATCAACTTCAATACCGGAATCATCCGAGATCGCAGGCAGGCCGGTGAGCCTGGCAGCATGACGGGCTTTGATGATGGCGTTCTCAACAAAAGTGGTGCCAGTCTCAGGAACTTCCGGTACGTTAAAGTCCGATTGCGGAACCACTTCGATGCCGCAGCCTGCGAACAGTTTGTTGATCTCGCGAACCTTGCCGGCGTTACCGCTGGCGAGGACGATTTTGTTGATTTTTTGTGTCATGGTTGTCTCCGTTTAGCTATTCAATGCTGCGTTTTGAGCTTCAAATAATTCTTTGATGCCTTTTTCCGCCAGCTCCAACATGGCATTCAATTCTTCACGATTATAGGCATGGCCTTCGGCAGTGCCCTGAACTTCGATAAAGCCATTGCTATTATTCATCACCACGTTCATATCAGTTTCGGCATTAGAGTCTTCGGCATAATCAAGATCGAGTACTGCTGTGCCATTAAAAATACCCACAGATACCGAGCCAATCTGGTGGTGCAAGGGCTCTTTTTTGACCAGACCCTTAGCCATGAGATGTTGCACCGCATCGTGCAAAGCCACCCATGCGCCGGTAATGCTGGCAGTACGCGTGCCACCGTCTGCCTGAATCACATCACAATCAAGGCTGATGGTGTTTTCACCCAATGCTTTAAGGTTGATAGCGGCGCGCAGTGAGCGACCAATCAAGCGTTGAATTTCCATGGTGCGGCCACCCTGTTTGCCAGTAGATGCTTCTCGTCTCATGCGATTACCAGTAGCGCGTGGCAACATGCCATATTCAGCCGTTACCCAGCCCTGTCCCTGGCCACGCAAAAACCCCGGTACTCTGTTCTCAACCGAAGCCGTACAGATGACTTTGGTATCACCAAACTCGACCAGCACAGAACCTTCGGCGTGTTTAGTGTAGTTGCGGGTGATTGTGATTTGGCGCATTTCATCAGGTGCGCGTTTGCTCGGTCTCATGATTAGATCCAGTCAGTGTGATAAATAATTTTGCGAATTATACATGGCTTGAGTAGGAGTTGCGCCGTTGGCTAGCATGCTACAATTTGCCGATCTAAGGGGAGAATTAAATGACTAAAAGTATGACCGCTTTTGCGCGTTGCCAGAATACGACAGCATCCGGCGTCTTAACCTGGGAGCTACGTTCGGTGAATCATCGTTATCTGGATGTGTTCCTGCGGCTGCCAGATGATTTGCGCGGCATGGAAGGCCGTTATCGTGAATTAATCAACGCCGGAATGAGTCGAGGAAAGCTGGAATGTAATCTGGTTTTTAGAGCTGAGGCAGCAGTTGAAGGCAGTGTTGAAATAAATGAGACCTTGGCTAAATCGATGATTCACGCCTGTGAACAGCTGAATGCAACATTGCATCAGTCATCGGTGATCAACGTGGTCGATATTCTGAAATGGCCGGGCGTGGTGAAACAGGTATCGTTGGATATGAAGCCGGTAGCAGAGGCCAGTGAGGTACTATTGCAACAAGCCCTGGATGAGTTAATGAGTAACCGCCAGCGTGAAGGAGAGCGCCTGAACGAACTAATCGTACAGCGTTGCGATGCCGTTGATGGCATCGTCACAGAGGTGCGAAAACAGATGCCCGAGATTCGCGATAATCATCGCCAAAAAACATTATCACGATTTGAGGAATTAAAGGCAGAACCTGATATGGAGCGATTGGAGCAGGAGCTAGTTTATCTAGTGCAGAAAATGGATGTCGATGAAGAGCTGGATCGACTGGATGCGCACATCAAAGAGCTGAGAGATGTACTCAATCGTGATGAAGCGGTGGGACGCAGGCTGGATTTTTTAATGCAGGAGCTACACCGTGAAGCCAATACATTGGGTTCGAAATCAGCGGATATTAGAATGACACAGGCTTCTGTGGAGTTGAAGGTGCTGATCGAGCAGATGCGCGAGCAGATTCAGAACATTGAGTAAGCCCGAAATCTCTCTTAAAAAGCATCCATCTCGATAAAGGCAACACCGACGCCGTTATCTGAGAGACGAACAATAATGGCATCGACTTCAGTTTCGGTATCGTCGTTGAGTGGATTATTGTATTGAATATGGACCATTTCACCTAAGGGGAAATCAGAATGGGAGTCAGTGGCGAGAAACATGCCACCTTCACTGATATCATGAGTTCGAATGGTTCGGGGTTCAGTGTCCATCAGTGTGAGCATGATTTCGATTTGAATATCATGCCGCTCGTGTCTGCGATTATTTTCGCTCATAGTATATGCCTTGTGTGTGCTACGGCCTAATCATAACGCGCATTGAGAAAAAAAACAGTCTGTATTAGATAAAGTTTTTGGATTATATTGTTCAATAAGTCATCAGGGATTAACAGCGATATGCGATTTATTATCACCATCTTAATAGGGTTTCTATCTACTGCACAATTCGTGCTGGCCTCTGATCTTGCACGTGAAAAACGTCTTGCCGAGCAAAATGAGGAAATGATCTTTGATGGGGAGGTTCTCTATCTGGATAGTGCGGGTCATGAGTTTATGAACGTGTATATGGAAACCGAGGCCGAGCAGCTAAAAGGTGCAGTGATCATTTTGCATGGCCGTGGTTTTCATCCAGACTGGAAGAATGTAGTTAGACCGTTACGTATTGGTCTGGCTGAAAAAGGCTGGAATACACTTTCAATGCAGATGCCCGTGTTGGAAAAAAATGCCAAATATTATGACTATCTACCCATCATGCCGGAGGCATTTCCACGCATAGAAGCGGGTATCGATTTTTTAAAAAATGAAGGATTCGAAAACATAATATTGATAGCGCATAGCTGTAGTGTGCATATGGTAATGGCATGGCTAGATGCTAAAAGATTTCGTGATATAGATGCATTTATTGGTATTGGCATGGGCGCAACAGATTATCAACAGCCGATAGCCAGGCCATTGCCGCTGGATCAATTATCAGTGCCGGTTCTTGATGTCTATGGTGCGGAGGAATACCCGGCAGTTGTTAGTGGTGCTGAGCAACGATTAGATTTCATTAAGCGGGGCGGTAACATAAAATCTAAACAAGTCATTGTTATGGGTGCCGATCATTATTTTACACAAAAAGATGAAGATCTATTGGAAGTGGTAAGTGAATGGATGCAAGGATTGTGATCGATACTAAAAAAGAACAGGCAAACAGTCAGTTTGAATTATTAAAACAAAAGCGATTCCTGCCATTTTTTGTGACGCAGTTTTTGGGCGCGTTTAATGACAATGTATTCAAAAATGCATTAATTATTCTCATCGCATTTAAAGGTGTTCAGCTAAGTGATGGTGGAGCAAACGTTGATTTGCTAACTAACCTGAGCGCAGGCTTATTTATTCTTCCCTTCTTTATATTTTCAGCCACTGCGGGTCAGTGGATTGATAAAAAAGAAAAATCACAGTCGATACGTTTCATTAAGTTAATGGAAGTAGTGATTATGCTGGGTGCAGCCTATGCATTTTATGTGGGTGCCATTTATGCGTTGATTGCGCTGTTGTTTTTAATGGGAATACAGTCGGCTTTTTTTGGTCCAGCAAAATACAGTTATATTCCCCAGCATCTGGATAATACCGAGCTGGTAGCGGGTAACGCACTAGTGCAATCGGGTACTTTTGTTGCAATATTGATGGGCACCATGATGGGTGGAATACTGGTCGCAGATGATGATGGTCGGCAGTGGGTTGCTATCGTTATTGTGGTGCTTGCGCTACTGGGTTATCTGTCGAGCCGATATATTCCACATACGCCATCGTTGGAACCTGATCTTAAAATAAACTGGAACCCCTTAACCGAAACCTGGCGCAATATTGCGTTCATACATAAAGAGCGCGTGGTTTTTTTATCGGTGTTAGGTATTTCATGGTTCTGGTTTCTGGGTGCGACGTATCTGGTGCAATTACCTAATTACACCAAAACAACATTGGCTGGTAATGAGCAGGTAGTAACGTTGCTGCTAACTTTATTTACCCTGGGAATTGGTGGAGGTTCGTTATTGTGTAACTGGTTATCCGGGCAGAAAGTTGAGCCGGGGCTGGTGCCTTTTGGGTCGATAGGTTTAAGCCTGTTCGGTATTGATTTGTTTTTCGCGCAACCAGAATTCACTCCGCAAGTATTAATGGGTGTGGCAGAGTTTATTAAAGAAGCAGGCAGTATTCGAATTATGCTGGACGTGTTGTTCATAGGCATGTTCGGTGGATTTTACATCGTGCCATTATTCTCATTGATACAACAACGAAGTGAGGCGCAGCATCTATCAAGAGTTATCGCGGGTAATAATATATTCAATGCTTTGTTGATGGTGCTGTCTGCAGTTATGGCTATTGTTTTGCTGGGTGCGGGCGCTTCGATAGCAGACCTGTTTTTGATTGTGGCAGTTCTCAACGCCTTGGTAGGTTTGTATATTTATAGCCTGGTGCCTGAATTCTTCATGCGCTTTATTATCTGGATGTTGATACATTCTATTTATCATGTCCGTAAGCAGGGGTTGGATAATGTGCCTGAAGAGGGGGCGGCGGTTTTGGTGTGTAATCATGTTAGTTATGTCGATGCACTAATTATTGCAGGTTGCATACGGCGACCAATACGTTTTGTCATGTACTACAAAATTTATAACCTGCCGGTATTGAACTTTGTCTTTAGAACGGCGGGTGCGATTTCTATCGCAGGCAAATATGAAGACCCGGAGTTGATGGAAAAGGCTTTTTCGGAAATAGAGCAAGCTCTAAATGACGGTGATCTGGTTTGTGTCTTCCCGGAAGGGAAATTAACGGCAGACGGCAAGATGAATAAATTCCGTCCTGGTGTAGAGCGAATATTAGAAACTACGCCTGTGCCAGTAGTGCCTATGGCATTGAATGGTTTATGGGGTAGTGCCTTTAGTCGGCACCCTTCAAATATTTTTCTGAGAATTATTAAAGGTATTCGTTCGAGTGTCGAGTTGAAGATTTCGCCATCAATAAAAGCAGAGGCAGCACAAGTTTTGCAGAAACAAGTTGAGAAGATTGTTAAGTGATAAGCTTGTTTATTAGTCTGTCTTTAGTTCCATTGGTATCGCTTTGATACCATTCTGATGGAGCTGATCAATTTTGTCGTACAGATCATTGCTTTGAGTATAAGGACCAATGCGAACTCTGTGCCATGGAATGCTGTTAACGGTAACGCTTTGTATATGTGCTTCAAAGCCGAGCAAAGCCAGGCTTGCTTTGAGCTTTTCAGCATCACTTTTATTTTTAAAAGAGCCAGCCTGTAATACATACTGTTTATTGTCTTCAGGTGAAGCACTGATAGGTCGACTTTTTGGTGGCTGCGTTTCAGATTCAGGGATTAATACTTCAAGTTCCGGCAGAATGGTGTAGAAGTTGAATTTAGGTTCGGCTTGTTTATCTGTTTCCGGCTTGCTTTGTTTTGTTGTACTGCTATGTTGTTTTATTTTATCTAATTCTTTTTTTACCGCCGCGCCAAAGTTGGCGTTAACATTTGGCTGTTTATCAAGATAAACCAGTAAAGCAACGAATAGACCAATGCTTAAGCCAGCCAATAACCAGACAAATCCGGGTAACGGTTTTTTTTCACGGCCATTACTTCGGCCTTTGTAATCTGTAGGCATTACATCGACTCAGGCGAGCTAACACCCAGCAAGCCCAGGCCGTTGTGGATAACGTGCTGGGTAGCACGAATCAAATTCAGGCGAGCGTCACGCACATCATTGTCATCGACAATAAAATAATGCGCGTTGTAATAAGTGTGGAATAAATTTGCCAGTTCACGCAGGTAATGCACCAAAGAATGAGGTTCTGCTTGCAGCGCGGCTTTTTCTATAACATCAGGGTAGGCTGACAATTTAGTAATCAGCTCGGTTTCGTGTGATTCGGTCAGTTTGGTCAGATTGTTATTGCCATTTTCAATATCGTGCTGCAGATTTTTTTCTTTCAATTGATTGAATACACTACACACACGAGCGTGTGCGTATTGAATGTAATAAACCGGGTTGTCGTTGCTTTGTGATTTGGCGAGATCGAGATCGAAGTCCATGTGCTGTTCGCATTTACGCATAACATAAAAGAAACGCGCCGCATCGTTTCCTACTTCTTTGCGCAATTCGCGCAGGGTAACAAATGAGCCGGAGCGTGTCGACATCGGTACGCGTTCGCTGCCACGATACAAAATCGCAAATTGTACTAACAAAATATCGAGTTTACTTTCATCTTCGCCGAGTGCATTGATTGCGGCTTTGACGCGTGCCACATATCCGTGGTGATCTGCGCCCCAGATATTAATCACACGTTCATAGCCACGCTGGAATTTATCCATGTGGTAGGCGATGTCAGAAGCAAAATAAGTTGGCTGTCCATTGTCGCGAATCACCACGCGATCTTTTTCATCACCGAAGCTGGTGGACTTGAACCAGAGCGCACCTTTTAGTTCGTAGATGTGACCGGCCGCCTGAAGTTGTTCAACAGCGGTATTAATCAAATCGCGTTGTGCTAAAGTTTTTTCTGAGTACCAGTACTCGTAAGGCACACCAAATTCTTCAAGGTCTTCACGGATGTCTGCAAGGATGGTGTCGAGACCCGCATTAAAAATGGTCAGATAGCCAGCTTCGCCGAGTAATTCCTGTGCGCGTTCAATTAGTGCATCGATGTGTTTATCTTTATCACCGCCAGCGGGTTCGTCATCGGGGATGTTTTCCATGACGGCTTCTGCGCTGACGACAAAAGCGCCATCGTGATCCGCTTTAATCTGACGCGCAATATCAAAAATATAGGCGTCACTTTTGTAACCGTTGCTGGGGAATACAAGTTCGACGCCGTGTTCCTGCAAATAGCGCAGCCAGATACTGGTAGCGAGAATGTTCATCTGGCGACCGGCATCGTTGACGTAATATTCACAATCAACATCAAAGCCAACGGCGCGCATCAAGGAAGCAACTGAAGCACCGTAAGCTGCACCGCGGCCATGACCCACGTGTAGTGGGCCAGTCGGGTTGGCGGAAACAAATTCAATCTGGATTTTTTTGCCGGCACCAATGCTGGAGCGACCGTAGTCTTCGTTCTGCGCCAGGACCATTTTGATGACATTTTGAGAAGTGTCAGATGAGATAAAGAAATTGATAAAACCGGGGCCGGCAATTTCGGTTTTTTCCAGCTCATGGTCTTCGGGCAGGGCATCACAAATAGCCTGCGCCAGTTCTCGTGGTGGCTTGCCTGCGGCTTTCGCCAGAGACAGAGCAACGTTGCAGGCAAAGTCACCGTGTGAGGCATCTTTGGTTCGGCTAATTTGAATAGCGGGCGAAACAGAACCATCGAGCGTGCCATTCTTAATCAGGGTGTTGATTGCCTGTCTAATCAGGTCTTCAATTTTATGTTTCAATTTATTGCCAGTGTGGTACTAAATGGAGGCTAATTTTACACATAGATGACGTGTTGTGCGGCTAACCAGACTTAAAAAGTATCGCTAAAAGGTATCGTAAGGGTCAACGTCGATCGACCAGCGTATCTGTTTGCTACTTTTTAACTGCTGCAATTGGGGCAGCCATTGCCGAAGCAGCTGGTGCAGGGCCTTGCGGTCATTCGCCTGTAGCATGGTTTGGGTGCGGAAGCGGCCAGCACGTTTTTCCATGGGTGCTGGCCAGGGGCCAAATATTTCGACTTCTTTGGCGTTGTAACTATTGGCCAGCTCTCGGGCTTCATGCATGAATAACAAACCCAGCTCTTTTTTGATGGCACCACAGCGCAGTAACACCAGATGTTTATGCGGCGGAAAGCCGGCCTGCTGGCGTTCGACCAGTGCAGATTCGGCGAATTTTTCATAACCCTGGTGCAGCAGCGTTTGCAAAAGTGGGTGATCGGGGTGATGGGTTTGTATTAATACCTCGCCGGGCTTTTCCGCACGACCGGCACGTCCCGAGACCTGGATAATCAGCTGTGCCAGATGTTCGGCAGCACGGAAATCGGCACTATAGAGTGCTTGGTCAGTATCGAGCACACCGACCAGGGTGACGTTGGGGAAGTCGTGTCCCTTGGCCAGCATCTGCGTACCCACCAGAATGCTGGCACCTCCAGCGTGAGCCTGTTGCAGTTTATCTTCTAAGGCACCTTTGCGGCGCGTGGTGTCGCGGTCGATGCGATTAATGGGCACATCGGGGAAGCGCTCGGTGAGAAAGTCTTCAATGCGCTCGGTGCCAGTACCAATTGCCAGTAATTCTTCACTGCCACAATCACCACATTGTGTCGGTGAGCGGGTTTCCGCACCACAGTGGTGACAATGTAACTGGTGTTTATGTTTGTGATAGGTCATGTTCGCATCGCAGCGTTTGCAGCGAGTCATCCAGCCGCAGTCGTGGCACATCATCAAAGGCGAGAAGCCTCGACGGTTGAGAAACAGGATGACCTGATTGCCCTGTTTTAGATGTTCCTCTACCTTGACCAGCAAAGCCGCCGACAGGCCTTCCTGAATAGGCTGGCTGCACATATCGAGTAACTTAATTCGGGTAATAGATTGAGTACGAGCACGTTGTTTAAGTGTATGTATGTGGAATCGTTGTCGATTCACATTGTGCAGACTTTCCAGCGAGGGCGTGGCCGAACCCAGCACCACCGGAATATTTTCCTTCTGGCTGCGCACCAGCGCCAGATCACGGGCATTGTAGCGAAAGCCTTCCTGCTGTTTGTAAGAGCCGTCGTGCTCCTCATCGACCACGATCAGGCCAAGCTCAGGCAGTGGTGTGAAAATCGCCGAGCGTGTACCGATGACCAGCCGAGCATGGCCAGTCGAAGCAGCATGCCAGGCGCTGAGACGTTGCTGGTCATTCAGGCCAGAATGTAAAACGGCAATCGGGCAGCCCATACGCTGCTGGAAGCGCTGTGTGAGCTGCGGCGTCAGGCTGATTTCAGGTACCAGCACCAATACCTGTTTACCGCTGGCAATAACGCGTTCACTCAAAGCCAGATAAACCTCGGTCTTGCCGCTGCCGGTAACGCCGTGTAACAAATGGATATGATGCTGGCTTAAATCTTCGCTGATAGTTTCAATCGCCTGCGTTTGCTCATCATTTAATGACGGCGCCTGAGTTGAAATGGGGTGTGCTTCGGGCAAACTGGCCTGCTCAACGCAGCCAGCCAGCCCCTTTTCCAGCAGCGCCTTCATCGCGGGTCGCCAGTTTGGGTGATTGTCGTTGAGATAGCTCTCGCCAAGCCCTTCAGGGCTATTCAATAATATTTGCAGGATATGTTTTTGTTTGGCGGCTCGATTCAGGCCTTCAAGGTCATTGGCAGAAGTGCTGTCAGTAGTTTTCCATACTTTGATAACTGCTGCCTCAGCAGGTTTGCCCTGGCGTAGCAGGCTGGGCAGCGCAGCCTGAACCACCTCGCCAATCGGGTGCAAATAATAAGAGGAAGCCCATCGCAGCAAATCCAGAACCCTGGTATCAAGCACAGCCTCGCTATCGATCAGTTTATTAATCGGCTTGAGCTTATTGAGAGCGAAATCGCTGTGATCGGTTTGCTCCAGAATAACGCCGATACTGGTGCGACGACCAAATGGTACCTCAACACGGCAACCTGGAGTAAAACTGTATTGGCGCAAAGATTCAGGAATTAAATAATCAAAACTGCCGAATAAAGGAATCGGCACTGCAACCTTGAGTATGGGCTTTTTATTATTGGCATCAGAATGGTCTACAGTGGGATTCATGATGAAGGATTCAGTGCCGTGTGAAGTCTTTTCAAAGGGTTAAGCTGGTTTGCGATTCTACTGGAAATTGAGCGTATTAACTTGATGACTGAAATATAAAAATTTATAGACCACTATTGACAAATGAGTTACCCACTAATCCTGTGGATAAGTCTGTGAGTAAAATATTGGTAAGCGCAATATCATCAGGTTTTTCAATGAATTGTGAGGATTTGGTTAAATTTTATACACGCATATAAGTCTTTTATTTTCAGTGGGTTACAAGCTTAGACTCTACTATTGTAGTGTTTTAGGTGGGGATTATTTTAACAATACGCTGCATGATACTGAATTGTGCATAACTGCATCCTAGTATATTTCGGTTAGTGTTATAAGTTAAAAGAAATTCGAGGAAGTATGCGCTAAGTTATTAATAGTAACGTAAAAACCGGAGTTACCCACATTTTCTGTGGATAACTTTGTGGACTAATTTTTTATTAAGCGAAAAAACAAGTGAAAAAACACTGTTATTGTTAGATTGTACAAAAAATAACCAGTTAAATTATTTGTATATATATCAGTTAGTTAGTTGTGTATGGTGCTGGTGTTTCGGTGGATAAGTGACGATTTCATGATGAAATTGTGGATATATTAGAGGCTGTTCATTTGTTTGTGTACAACTCATTAGAAAGTTGCTAACCATAACAATAAGTTAGCTCATCCTATCTGTATGTTGATGCTGCATATACTGGCTTGAAAGTCCGTTATTCTTTATTGATGCTAAGCCAGTCCTGTGCAAAAGTAGTCCCTCTTTTTGAGTAGATTCCTACGGAGAATTCAGGGCCACAACATGCAACTTTGGCAGCACATAGCAAAGCATATCGAACAGGTCACCGGTGCACCTTTTTGCATCAAGGACAACCGAAGCGTCGGCGGTGGCTGCATCAATGCCAGTTTTCAGATTAGCAATGGTGAGTTTCGCTACTTCGTCAAAACTAACCACAGTAGCCATGCGGATATGTTCGAAGTAGAAGCCGAAGGTTTGCAGGAAATGGCAAATTCAAACACCATCAGGGTGCCGCGTCCGGTTTGTTATGGCGAGTTTGGCAATCAGTGCTATATCGTCATGGAATATCTGGATCTGGCTGGTGGAGGTGACAATATGCTGTTTGGCCAACAACTGGCTGCCATGCACAAAAAAACCGCCGATAGATTCGGTTGGCATATGGATAACACCATCGGCTCCACGCCCCAGTACAATAACCAGAGCAACGACTGGATAGAATTCTGGCGTAAAGAGCGTCTCGGCTTTCAATTAGATTTGGCCGCTAGCAACGGCTATGGCGGTGAGCTGCAAATGCTGGGTGAGCGTCTGATGGCCGATTTCCCTGTTTTATTCGAAAGCTACCATCCCAAAGCATCTATGTTGCACGGTGATTTATGGACAGGCAATTACGGCGCACTGGCAGATGGCACGCCGGTGATATTTGACCCTGCATTCTATTATGGTGATCGTGAAGCCGAATTGGCCATGACTACACTATTTGGCAGCTTCAGCCGGGATTTCTACGCGGCCTACAATGAAGCCTGGCCACTGGATCAAGGTTATACAGCACGCCGCACTTTCTACAATATTTATCACATCATCAACCACACTAATTTATTTGGTGGCGCTTATCATGGTCAGGCGATATCCATGATCGAACAGGTGTTGTCAGAAATACGCTGACGGACTGTTTGTGTCAGCCATTTAAAAGGGGAGCAAATGCTCCCCTTTTAAATTTATTAAGGCATCAGGTTTTAGGTTTTAAATTAAAACTCTACCGCAAGCTGTGCTGTCACTGTGCTGCCTGACTCGCCGGTGCCGCCATCGGCTATTGCGTAGTCACTGGATTTGCTGAACTCAACGGCTAAAGCAACATCACCAGCAACAGTAGTTGAAACTGATAGCATGCTGCGTGTTTCTGGTAGACCAATAGCGACATCAACATCAGCTGTGCTCTGTTGAGCAATGGCAACTATAACATCTCGTCCGCCCATGGCCGTGATGTAGGCAATCTCAATATTGCTGGCACTTGGGCTTGCTTTCGCACCGTTGAATTGAAGATCGGTAGTAGTGAAGTCATCAGAAGCGGTGACATGCTCAGCGATAAATTTAAATGCACCCACTGAGATAATGGCGTGCAGTGCCGTGCCTGCTGTGTGTTCAGTAACTTCTGGTGCGGCCAGTAGCGCGCCCTGTAGAGTATCGGTTTCAGCCATGTTATTGATGAAGTCCAGGCCAAGATCGAGATTCAAAGAGCCGGAGCTCATGCTGTAAGCGATGCTCACGCCAAAATCATCGATAACATCGTTGTCTGCAGGGATGTTAGTCGTAACTTGATCAGCGTCACCGTTGAAAGCATAAAGTGAAGCTTGAAAGCCTCCTGAAGAAAAGCCAACTTGTACCGCTGTTTCCTGTGTCTCACCCAGTTCCAGTGTTAGTGGATCAGAAATCATATTGCTTTCAAAGTTACCAAAAGGTACATACATACGACCAGCATTAAGGAATGCAGATTCACCGTTAATAGAAATAGTACCTTCGTCGATAACGGGTAAACCGCTAGCGTCACCTTCATGAAGCACCAATATATGTGCGCTGACATCGTTATTAATTTTTGCATCGAAACCGATTTCAACGGTGGCTAATGCAATATCGCTACCTTTGACCTGGGCGGTGTGATCTTCACCGGAGCTAATTTCGATTTCAACAGTGCCGCTTACTTCCAATTTAGGTTCAGCGATAACGGATGATGTACTCATGCTCATCGCTATCAGCAAGCTAGCGGTTAGATATTTTAATTTTGGATTGTTCATAAAATGGCCCTAAATATAGTGTGTTTGAGTATTGATTGTGAGTAAATGCAGGGTTGTTGTTTTTTGTATTTATAAAATGAAACTTGCTATCGACTATAGTTTGTACAGAAAAAATGGCAAGTAGATTCAGATTAAACGAGGCCTTTCATTTTATCTTGTGAGGCGGCCTGTATAAAATCGTTTAGCGTTTTTGATAATTCAATCTGTGTTTCTTCAACTATGGGCAGATTCGGGTAGGCTGCCTGTAGAGCGCGCGCAAATACACCGCTGGATGTTTCAGTGACACATTTTCCATTAATAAAAACTGGTGTGCTGTTAAGACCGCAACTGGGTGAGCGACTTTTTAAGACGAAGCCGCTGAGTTCGTTGAGGCTGGGAATTTTCTTCAGGCAGTAATTATGTATTAGCTCGGTGACGTCAATGCAGGGGTCATCACGTCCGGTGAGCAGGGGGTTTTCCAAACTGCCGCTGAGTTGCACCGGTGGGCGAGGAATAGATAAGCCTGCTTCGACTTCGGGGCAGATGGCAATAAGTTCAAATTGCTCGCCGAGTTTGTCGATAACGAGGGCGCAGGGTTTTGACTGGCCATCGTAACGAACAGCATCGCCAAGAAGGCAACGACTGACGCCGATTTTTGCTTTAGTTACCACTGTTTATAGTTTGGCTCCCTTCTTGAGTGCGCGTGCACGTGATATATTTTCTTCGACGGCGCGTGTTCCTGCATCCCAGTTGGGCATGGTTTCGGGCCAGCCAAAACTGTGCGCGGTTAAAACTTCACTTAAGGCATCAATATGCTCGTTGCTGGCATTGAGCGCGGGGATGTAGTGAAAACTTTCTCCGCCGGCTTCAAGAAACAGTGCACGATTTTCCATGTTGATTTCTTCAATGGTTTCCAGACAGTCAGCCGAGAATCCGGGGCAGATGATTTCAACGCTTTTAATGCCCTGGGAAGGCAGTTGTTGCAGGGTTTTATCGCAATAAGGTTGTAGCCAGGGTTCACGGCCGAAGCGGGATTGAAAAACCACCTGCCATTGATCTTCAGCAAGTTGTAGTGCTTCGGCAGTTAGACGCGCTGTCTTCAGGCAGTGACAGTAGTATGGGTCACCGCTATCAACATAACGTTGCGGGATGCCGTGAAATGAAAATAGCAGCTTTTCAGCACGGCCGTTCTGATCCCAGTGTTGCCTGACGCTGTTTGCTAACGCTGTAATGTATTTAGGGTGATCGTGATACTGATTGATAAAACGTAGGTCGGGCAGCCAGCGCCAGTCACGCAATACGTTAGTTACTTCATCAAAAACCGAAGCGGTAGTCGTGGCCGAATATTGCGGATACATCGGTAATATTAGCAGTCTTCGAGCGCCAGCCTTACGCAGTGCATTCAGCCCATCCCTTATGGAGGGCTTGCCGTAACGCATGGCGAGATCAACGATGACGTTGCCACGGAATTTTTTCTGCAAAACTTTTTCGATAGCCTGTGTTTGCAATCTTGAAGTCGCGATCAGCGGAGAGCCCTGATCAGTCCAGACTTTTTGGTATGACATAGCCGAACGTTTTGGTCTGATGCGCAGGATAACAAGGTGCAATATCAACCACCATAACCAGCGTGGTGTATCGACTACGCGAGAGTCCCAGAGAAACTCGGCAAGGTAACGTCTGACCGCAGAGGCAGTAGGTTTTTCGGGTGAACCCAGATTGACCAGCAAGATGCCAAGTTTTTCCTGAGTGCCATGTCGGTATTTGAAATCTGTTTTTGCCAAGGGATTACCGTGTCTATAATTTTCTCAGATCGAAGACTGACAGATTCAAAAATAATCTACAAGGCTTTGAGATTTAGAACCGCTTTAGATGCCTGCCTCTATACACTCCTATATCAACTTCCTGTAATATACGTGCAGTTTTTTCCCCTAATAAAGAATAATCTGGAGCTGGATCATGCCAATCTGCCTGGCAGTACCCAATGAAATTTCACCCGGAGAGCGCCGAATCGCGCTGGAGCCGGGTATAGCCAAACGACTGATCGCCATGGGCGTCAAGGTCACCATGGAAAAAGGCGCAGCATTATCGGCGCATTTTTCTGATGAAGCTTTTGAAGGCGTGAAGATTGTCGATACGCCGCAAGAGTTATACAAAAACGCCAGTGTGGTTTTCAAAGTTCAACCGCCGACCATGGAAGAGCTGGATATGATGGAGCCGGGCACGGTTGTCGCCGGTTTTATGGCACCTCACAAAAATGAAGAGCTGCTGCACAAAATGTGCGAGAAAAACATCACCACGCTGGCGATGGAGCTGGTGCCACGCATTACTCGTGCGCAGTCAATGGATGCTTTGTCTTCACAGGCATCAATTGCCGGTTATAAAGGTGTCTTGATGGCTGCAGATATGGCCAGCGTTTTCTTTCCCATGCTGACTACCGCCGCAGGCACGATTCGTCCCGCCAGAGTTTTGATTATCGGTGTTGGTGTTGCCGGTTTGCAGGCGATAGCAACGGCTAAACGCCTGGGCGCAATTGTTGAAGCTTACGATGTGCGTAGCGCGACCCGCGAACAGGTTGAGTCACTGGGTGGCAAATTCATCGATACTGGCGTCAGCGCAGACGGCGAAGGCGGCTATGCGCGCGAGCTTACCGATGAAGAAAAACAACAACAGCAGGACGTACTGGCCAAACATATCGCGATGTCGGATGTGGTTATCACTACCGCAGCGATTCCAGGAAGACCTTCTCCGAAAATTATCAGCAAGGAAATGGTGGCTGATATGAAAGTCGGAGCGGTGATTGTCGACCTGGCCTCTGAAGGTGGCGGTAACTGTGAACTGACGCAGCCGGGTGAAACCATTGATTTTGAACATCGTGTGACTATCCATGGGCCATTGAATGTGGCCAGTCAGACGCCAGTTCATGCCAGTGAAATGTATGCCAGAAACCTGTTCAATTTACTCTCGCCCTTTATTACCGAGGACGGTGAGCTGGATCTGGATATGGAAGATGAAGTAATTGCAAAAACAGTACTTACCTGCAGCGGTGAAGTTAAAAGTGACCGCTTCCGCAGAGAAGAGGTGACAAAATGATCGAAGGATTTACCGCTTTATATATTTTCATGCTCGCCGCCTTCACCGGTTACGAGGTGATTAGTCGTGTACCGGTAATTTTACATACGCCGCTAATGTCTGGCTCCAACTTTATCCACGGTATCGTGGTCGTAGGTGCCATGGTGGCATTGGGGCATGCTGAGAGTAATGTCGAAATGGCGATAGGATTTGTTGCTGTATTTTTGGCAGCGGGTAATGCGGTCGGCGGTTATATTGCAACCGTGCGTATGCTTGAAATGTTTCAACCGAAGAAGGAGGGCTAATTCATGGATATGTTAATCAATGTAATTTATCTCGTCTCGGCGGCTGTCTTTATCATCGGCCTGAAACAAATGAGTTCACCGGTCACTGCTCGTCAGGGTATCGTCTGGGCAGGCGTCGCAATGGTTATCGCCACACTGGTGACCTTTGGAGATGATGCTGTTTATAGCCACGGCAGTATCAATGTTATTTTGATCGTGGTGGCGATTATTGGTGGTTCTATCATCGCCTACATTACTGCCAAGCGTGTTGAGATGACCGATATGCCGCAGATGATTGCTATCTACAACGGCATGGGTGGTGGTGCTGCTGCTGCCATTGCCGCTGTTGAGTTAGTGAAAGTTGCCGCTGGTGGTGAAGCACCCAGTACAACCGTATTAGTCTTGGCAACATTAGGCGCTATCATTGGTGCGGTTTCATTCTCGGGTTCCGCGATTGCTTTTGCCAAGTTGCAGGGGCTGATCAACAAAACCATGCGCTTGCCCATGCATATGGTGATCAATCTGGCGTTATTCATTAGCATGTTAGTGCTGGGTGGTATGATGGCTTTTAGTGCTGAAATTGATCCTGCTATGTTGTTGATCTTCTTCGCGCTGACATTGATCTTCGGAA
>Ga0224506_10000116_pt1 | contig 76562 bp, 65 predicted proteins | sample SF_Jan12_sed_USG_2_FD_169108 | JGI IMG/M metagenome (GOLD analysis project Ga0224506, IMG submission 169108) | Sediment microbial communities from San Francisco Bay, California, United States - SF_Jan12_sed_USGS_8_1 | ecosystem: Environmental > Aquatic > Marine > Sediment | place: USA...
TGCTAAAGCAGGGAAAAACCAAAATGTCTGCTTTGTGTGCCGCCATGCGTAAGCTCGTTCAGATTTGCTTTGGTGTTTTAAAACACCAAGCTAACTATCAACCGCAAACCCTCTAGCGGGGGCTTGTGATTGAGTGAGGAAGACGGATACTCTGCTCGGCGGGTTACGCAAGCTAACCCGCCCTACGCCTGTGGTTGTGGTTGTGGTTGTGGTTGTGGTTATGGTTATGGGGGGGGGGAACTGGTGAGATGCGATTGGGTTTATTTGGAGATGACGCGCTTAAGTTCGTCCATGACCATCTGGAATTGTTTGTCCATTTTCAGGCCGGCTTCGTACAGTTCCAAAGCCTTGTCGGCGGCGGTTTGGGTCACGGAAAGTAAGGATTGTTCCTGCTCTTCGGTGAGTCCCAGTGTCATAAAGGAGTCTTCCAGCGAACTCATCATTTGATCCATATTGGAAACGCTTTGTTCTTTGTTTTGCTGTTGTTCGTAGCTGATGATCTCCAGCGTTTTCTGGGTTTTGTCCACCAAATCGATTATGGCGTTTTGTTGCCACCCCAAACGCTCTTCCACTTCGATGGCTCTGATTCTGGATTCTGCGCCTTCCACTAAAATAGCCATATTGTCTTTGATGCGACCGTATTTGTCCCGGTCTTCTCCTGGCATGTTTTTGATTAGCAAGCTGATATTGGGATAATTGATTACGGTACGTAAATCAAAATCAAAGATACGATCCTTACTGCGCACCATTTGCATCAGCTCCAACTCCAGCGTACTGGGGGGTTTTCCGTTGGAACACTTAGTGACTTCCCCGTTCTTGGTACTGATATACACTATGCAACTTAAACCGAAGCTGGACATGGAATCGAGCACCAAATCGGCGAGATCAATGATATTTTTGCAGGAAAAACTGGCTTCGAAAAAGTGCAGCACCACACCCAGCTCTCCGGCACTGGTCATGGCTGTCATTGCCGTGCCCATGGCTTCGGTAGCATTTTGTTTCAGTTGCTCTTTTTCCTGATTTTTATAGATTGCCACTTCTATTTTGCTGCGTAACTCCGCAGCAGAGTAAGGCTTGATTACATAGTCATCGCCGCCTACCTCATACCCTTTGAGGCGCTCCTCAACCGAATCTCTGGCAGAGACAAAAGTGACCGGGATATTCCGCGTAAGCTCGCTGTTTTTGATTAACTGACAGGTTTCATAGCCGTTCATACCCGGCATTTCCACATCGAGTAAAATAATATCGGGGATGTGAGCTGTGAGAAACTGAATACAGTCATCGCCGGAACCGGCGTAGTCGATTTGAAATTCCTCACCTAATACGGGTTTGATCAACTCGTAATTAAAGGGCTCATCATCTACCACAAGGACTTTCTGTTTTCCCATACGAAATGTCTCCTGCGCATCCTTTCCTTGTGCTCGGTACTTTAAGTCCTACATATTCTGGATAAACTGAGCAACCGTTTCCGCTTCATCCTGTAAGGGTGCACGCCAACGGTTAATTTCATCCATATTCTCCGCTTTCCCCGCTTTCTCCAACTCGATGCATATTTGCGCCAAGCGTTCCGCGCCAATGGACTTGGCCGGACCTTTGAGTTTGTGGGCCAGCGCCTTTATCTCCACCATGGATTTCGCATCGAAGGCAAGCCTCATGTCGCCGAGAATATCGTTCAGCGAAATCACAAATTTTTGTAACAGGGAGGCATGGATTGCGGGGTCGTTGCCAACCAATCCTTCCAGCACAGCAATATCCACGGGCAGTTCTGTATCCTTGCGTTTCACCGGATCCAAACCTGTACTGTACTGACCGGGATCGCCGGACAAGTATTTTTGTAACACACTGCGTAAGGTGTTCAAACTCACGGGTTTGGCGACAAACTCGCGTACACCGTTGTCGAAAAACACCTGTTTTTCATTTTCCGCCGGTATGGTTCCTGTCATCATCACCAGTGGCGTACGTTTTTCGGGCCTCTGTCGCTTATACAAGGCTTGAGCCAGCTCAAACCCATCCATGTGGGGCATTTGCAGATCGGTGATGATCAATCCGTAGTTGGTTTTTTGCAGGGCTGCCAAGGCTTCTTCACCGTTAGCCACACTGTCCGCTTCAAAATTTAAACTACTAATCATTTCCACGAACATGGTGCGGTTCATTTGTTCGTCTTCTACAACCAGAACGCGGTGCAATTGATCCACAGGTGTATGCTCAGTGTTATTGTCTGATGCCGCATCTATGCGGCCACTTTGCGGGGGTTTTGTCCCACTATCTTTTTCTAACCACTTATCCAGGGTATGCGCCAACTTAGTCAACTCCACCGGTTTCGCTAAAATGTCATCCATACCGCTATTCAAACAAGTTTGAACTTCCTCGGTCAAGGTGTTCGCCGTGAACGCGACGATAGGTGTATGCCCTTGGCTACCCCGTTCTTCCGCACGAATGGCTTCCGTTAATTGAAAACCATCCATTTCAGGCATGAAACAGTCCACTAGTAACAAATCATAGTCTGCGGACCGCCATTTTTCCAAAGCCTTTGTGCCGTTTTCCACGATATCAAAATAGCACCCGAACTTAAGCAGTTGTTGGTGGATCACATCCTGATTGACTTCCGTGTCTTCCGCCACCAATATGCGCGCCTGGGGGTATTGGTCATATTGGGTGTATTCCCGCTCGAATACCAACTCTTCAACCCCAAGGCACTTGGCCAGCGCGGATTTGAACGCGGATTGCAGCAAAGGATCACAAACCACCTCCACCACCTCATCGCCAAAATTGGCGTCAGAGCTGGATTTCAGCAGAATAACCCGGGTAGTTTCGCCAAGATTTTTCTGTTTTATACAAGACAAGTCCTGTTCTGTATAAACCGTGTCCAAAATAAGCACATCGAACTGCGACAATTCCTGCTGTGGTACCTCGGCCCCAAGGGCCGTCATGGAAACGCCCCAACTGACCAAATACTTATTGAGTTGGGATACCAATTCCGGGTCGCTGGAGAGTAAGGCAACTGTTTTACCTTTAGGCAATTCTTGTTCCACATCTTCGATTATCGTTGTCTTTACGGGTAATTTGACCGTAAACACAGAGCCTTTCCCTTCTTCGCTACACAGTTCCACTTGCCCCCCAAGCAGTTCACAGAGTTTGGCAGTGATAGACAAACCCAAACCCGTACCGCCATAGAGACGGTTGGTGTCGCTTCGGGCCTGTACGTAAGGATTAAACAGGGTTTCTTGCGCCTCCTTGGATATACCAATGCCGGTATCCTTTACCTTAAAGGCGATGTAATCAGAAGTACCGTTCTTGGCAGCGATCCATTCAGCGCTAATACTCACCCGGCCCTTACCATTCGCAGAATTGTGCGTAAATTTTATTGCGTTACCACTTAAGTTAAACAAGATTTGTCGCAAACGTACCGGATCCAATTCCACAAATGCCGGAATCTTGGGGTCTACGTAGATGAAAAACTCCAGTTGTTTCTTCAACACATTGGGGATAAGTGTTTCTGCTACACTTTCTACGACCTCTGTGACCGATAACGGCAAATATTCCACGTGCAGTTTGCCCGCTTCGATTTTGGAAAAATCCAATATATCATCAAGAATCTGCAACAAACTGAAGGCCGAAGCACGAATGGTATTCAACAAACGCCTTTGATCGGTTTGCAGTGGTGTATCATTCAATAAATCCACCATACCGACGACCCCATTCATAGGAGTACGTAACTCGTGGCTCATGACTGCTAAAAAGTTATTTTGTTTGGGGTGATCCGAACGGTTTGGCTCGTCAACCACGGTAATGTCGTGCACTAAGGATATAATGCCATAGACGCTGCTGTCCGTTTTTAGGGGATGATGAAACCATTGGCAGCGAACGGTCCGGCCAAATTCGTTTAGATGTTCGGTGATATCGCTAAATCCCACCCCACTTTGCAACTTGTCTAACCACTGTTGCTTGATGGCGGCAGATTTTTGTTTTGGCCATATCAGATCGATAAGATCCTCAGATAGGATTTGATTGTGTTCAAACCCGAAAATTCTTTCAACAGCGCTATTGCACTGCACGATGTTAAGATGCGTATTCCATTCCACGACTCCCATTGGAGAACTGTTCACAAAATCCTGCCACTTGTGGTTAAGAGATTGAACCGTTACCGATTCCTCGCTGAGGCTGCGAGTCTTTTGGCGTAGCCGTGATCGCAGCTCTGAGCTAAACACATCTTCACAAACGCAAATCAGCGGTTTGAGGCTGCGGACCATGGTTTCATTGTAACCCTGTTCACGATTAGCCAGACAGATCAGGCCCAGCACATGCCCATCCAGCAACAAGGGAATTCCCAAAAACGATTCCAGCGACGGCTGAAACACCGGTAGGACTTCCAAGCCATTGGCTATTGTCACTAATCCGGAATGTACGGTGGACATCAGCAGCGACCGCTTGTAAAAATCCAACTCGGCTCGCTGACCGGATTGCTGCCACGAAGAAGGGGGTTGATTGGGAACCAGCGCTCGTAAATTTAAATGCGGGTCTAAAGAAGCATTATTCACTTCGCTGATAAAACCGCAGTGACTGCCAGTTTCGTTGATAAGCAAAGACAAAATATCGCAAAACAATCGGGTAGCATCACCATTGCGAATATATTCTCTTTGCAAATCATAAGCGGATTCCAGCACTGACGGTTTTCCCGTCGGGGAATCCATTCTTGGTTCAAGCATTGCCATACTGTGTCCTATGCCAAGGTAATTGGCGCAGACGACCTCGCATTATTTCCGGCCACGATTCCATTCAACATATCGATCCCTTTTACACCATTCGATGCTGATCCCGCATCGACATTATCTATTCGCCAGATGTCACTGTTTTCTTTAGTGCTATGCCATAGATGTGACACACAATTAAAGTTTCATACACACAATATTTGTCCCACATTGGATTTCACATTGTTGTGAGCATCGAAACTGGTTACAATCCGGCTTTTATGCGGGAAATTCCACATGGATATCACAATTGAACACAATGTCTCACCGGCCAAACTGGATGCCATGGAAGTGGATGCCTGGCCCATCTGGACCAAAGAAATCTCTACATTTGACTGGACGTATGACCAAACTGAGGTTTGTTACATCCTTGAGGGAGAGGTTGTAGTGACTCCCGAACAAGGCGAACCGGTCACCATCCGTGAGGGCGATCTGGTCAACTTTCCGGCGGGCATGTCCTGTGTGTGGGAAGTAAAATCGCCAATACGCAAACACTATCTATTCAAATAGGTTGAACAAAAACCGCTGCCATGACGCCATCCGACCCCATACCGGTAGAAATCAAACTGCACCAAAAGCGCAAAACTCTGGAACTGGTATTTGATAACGGCGAACAGTTTGAATTGCCGTGCGAGTACTTGCGCGTATTTTCCACATCCGCTGAAGTGGAAGCCGCTCAGCAACGCGGACAAGTGATAACCGGAAAAGAGCAGGTCAATATCAACAAAATTGAACCCGTGGGAAACTATGCCGTCAATTTGCATTTTGATGATGGCCACAGCACCGGAATCTACGCTTGGACGACACTGTATTCCCTCGCCCGCAACTACGAAAGCAATTGGCAGGACTATCTCAAACGCCGTAGTCAAGCCGGGTTTGGCCTTTACAGCGTCCCCAAAGAACCGGCCTCGAACAGCAGTAACCATAAAAGCCTGACTTTGCTGTATTTTATTTCACTGGCCAAACGGGTGGGTCAGGATTCGGAGCAACTCGAGGTCCCTGCCACCATTGAGACGGTCGCACAGTTGTTGCAATGGTTACGACAACGAGGGACTATCTGGGAACAACATTTCAAAGAACAAAAGCTGAATATAACTGTTAACAAGCAGTTCGCTAAAGAGGATAGCCCCGTTGCAGACGGTGATGAAATTGCTTTTGTGCCTAAAGGGATTTGAAAAAGAAACCCTGGGGCGACATAAGGAACCACCTTACGGCCGAATGCTCAGTCAGCGCCGTCATCCAGGCCTTGTTCATGGGTTTTAATAATGAGATTCAGTAAATGCTTAAAAGGCAGCAGGCGTTCGTCAGTCTTTTTCACGATATGAGCGAAAGACAAAGGCTCACCTCCGAACTCATAGTCACCGGATTGCAAGGATTGGAGTAAACTTTTTACGCCCCGTTCCAATTCGCTCAAAAAGATTGAGGCATCACCCATGTATTCCTCATCGTACTCAATGGATGCTCTGAGATCGAAAATCTCGTCTAAGGCGGCGTTAACCAGTTCAATGTATTCTTGAATGGATCGGGCAGATTTAGGTACGTACATAGTAATTCCTGTTTTCCAAAAGGCTGTGTTTTATTTCATCGACTAAAATGTGTTCTAATCGGGTCCAGTTACGATTTCGCCGACTAGTCGTATTCTATTCTGGTGATGATGTATTCTCGATCCCCTTTGGGCGTAGCCACCATCACATCGGCATCCAGCGTTTTTCCCATTAAGGCCTTGCCCATCGGCGAATCCATACTGATCAAATTGTTCTTATAATCGAATTCGTCCGGTCCTACAAGGCGATAACGGGCTTCCTCACCCAAATCATCTTCCAGGGTAACCCAGGCACCGAAGAATACCCGGTTCAAGTCCGAAGGTTTTTGACTCACCACTGTCATGTTTTCCAACCGTTTTCGCAAAAACCGCACACGGGAATCAATTTCCCTTAGTTGCTTTTTGCGATAGATGTATTCGGCGTTTTCGGAGCGGTCGCCCTCCGCAGCCGCAGCACTCAAAGCCTGGGTTACCTCAGGGCGTTTTTTTTTCCATAAAAAGTCCAATTCATCCGAAAGACGTTTCATGCCTTCCGGGGTAATATACTTGGAACCGGGTTTTTGTGGTGGTCTATACCTACCCATGACTCTGTCTGTTTTTACGAACCCGTTTTTTGTGAACCGTTTTCTTTCCAGTAACGTTCACTCAATTTACAATCCATCAAAGCCATAGCGCACACAAGAACAATGGGGACCAATACCATTAAATGCGTAGCTTCCAAATCCCTGGCATTAAAATAAACAAAAGCGGAACACCCGGCTAACACGGCATAAATACCTAAACGCATAGGGACCAACCATTTTTCCGGTAAGGCCGGTCTTTTTGTATCGTTGCTATTGGATTGTTTCATGCATCGTTGCCTTCTGTACGCCGCCTTTTAACTCGGGTTTCTACCTTTCTGCGCTTCATGCACGATTCCCATTATTCACGGAAATATGCAGAGGCAGTATAACATTTTTTTCCTGACCCCCTTGGTTTGGCTGCATGGACGGTTTGAACCGTTTGATTGCCGCCAACAAGGCCTCGCTCTGCCAAGAGCCGGATTCTTCACTATAGATGGATTGATTCAACAAGCGAATTTGTTGCGCCACTTCACCACCTCCGCCATCGCTGCCATCACTCAATTTCGCCAGTTCACCCAGACTGGTGGGTGGATTATCCGGAAACAGGGATTTACCCAAAGATAACAAGGCATTCTTCGCTGCGAGCGCGTCATTGGCCCGACAGGCTTTGTCCAGTTCGCGCATAGCGGTATGGTTTACTTTGAAACCCGCGGCCGGAGGAATGCTCGCGCGAGTCTCGACTACCGGAGCCGGCTTTCGATACCACAATAACACTATTGTCATAATCCAACCCAGGGTACTCCCGATAGCCAACCAACGCCACCAGCCGGCATCAGCCGACGGTGCGGTAGTACTGGAAGTGGATTGAGGGGTAGGAGCCTGACCCAATTCAGCGATACCAGAGCCGGCAGCGGGTTCCATGGCGGGTGCTGGGCGCACCAAAACCGTGCGAGCCGGTACCACTGCCGTTTCCAAGCGATCTTCGCGGGTGTTCCACCAGGGAATTTCTATTGCTTCCAAACGAAACTCGCCTTCACGTGTGGGAATAAATGCGGTTTTTTCCTGACGAATACCAATGATACCCTCAGTGCTTTTATTATCTTGTAATGATGGTTTATCAGGATACAACTTCATGGTCTTTGGCATATCGGTTTGCAGCTGTGGAAGTTGCGCCGAGGTCAAACCTCCGGCCACGATGGTCAGGGTACGCGTAACCGGGGTTCCCACCGAAAACTGCGGCGGGTCGTCCGGCCACTCTTCCTTTATCTGAATTTTCTCTGCCGGAAGCCAGGGTTTGTTTTTCAAGGCCGGCAATGCGGGTTTGGGTTTGACGCTGATATTGATGGGATCAGTATTCAATACCTTAGTTCGCAACGCACGTCGATTGTCCACGTATTGTGCGGTAAATTGCGTGCCATCAATGACCAAAGTGCCGCTTTTTTGAGGAAAAATAGCATAGCGTTTTTCAAATATTTTATAACGTCTTCCTTTGATACGTTTTTCATAACTGGCGTCTGTGTCAAATTTTTCAATAATAGCTTCACCGGCGCTGATATTGGGCTCAGGCAAGGCCAGTTTCATTAGATTGATTGCTGAGTAAATGCGAACGGTATACAACAATTGTGACTGTACATAGAGATTTTTTGTATTGGTTTCTGCCTCAATATACAAAGCACTGGTTCCCTTTTCTCCATTGGATTTAACAGACTTTTTAATGGTAATACGTTTTTGGGGGCTCTTGTCACTGCCAAAACGTATACTGGGAATCACCAAGTTACCGGCGCGTTTTGCCATCAACATTAATGACCAGGTACTTTCCCGGCTGACTCGACCATTGATGATACGCATGCTGCTACTGTTGCTTTGATTGACGATGTGAAAATCTTTGTTCAAGGGGCTGAAGTCAGGATCATCATCCACATTGGAGTCGCTGGAAAATTCCAAATAAAAGGATTCATCCTGGGAAATCGTAGCGCGATCCACACTCACGGATATAGCGGCATAAGCTGTGCCGGTAACTGTAGCGGCAAAATACATTACAAAAATATAAAATACAGCCGGCCAAAGCCTCGCGAACAAACCCTGTATTGAACCTTGCATAGTTACCATGGTTTTGAGCCATCCCCCTGTGAACGACTGCGTTGGGATTGATATAAAAATTTACGACGCAATAATCCGCCCGGATCATCGGGTATCCGCCGCAACCACTGCTGTGTAGCCTGAGCGGTTTCCGTCATAGTTGCAGTAGCCGCTTGTTCTGACGTGTTCTCATTCTTGTTTTCATCGCCCTTGTCGCCCTGCTTCTCATCCGCTAACAGGGCCTGCTGATCGCCTTTTTCATCTTTCTGATGTTTGTCTTTGCCATCCCGGCTCGCCATGTTTTGTTGTTGCGATGGATCGCCGTCTTTAGCTGCGTCCCGCTGCGCCTGTTCGCGAATGTCTTGATCATCGGCGGGATTGTCCTTACTACCGGATTGAGCGTGGTCCTGCTGTTGTGAGCCCGAACCGCCTTTCTGCTCACTTTGTTGTTGCTCTCCTTGCTGCTGCCCCTGCTGCCCGTTTTGCTCGCCGGATTGCTGTTGTGATTGGTTTTGTTCTTGCTTTTGATTTTGGTTTTGTTGCTGCTTTTCTTGCTCCTGATTCTGCTGATTGGGATCTTTTTTCAGATATTGCTCCAATAACTGTTTATTGTAGTGCGCATCCTGGTGTGACGAGTTTTTCTTTAACACTTGATCGTAGGCCGCTACCGCTTCCTCATACTTCCCCAGCCTCGCCAGTGCATTACCTTTATTGTAAATCGCCTCCACGCTGTCCACACCGTCCAATAATTGTAAAGCTTTATTATAATTACCAGCCTTATAGTGAGCAGCGGCTCGCCATGGCATTGAATCAAACAACTTGGCAGCTTTTCCATATTCCTCCGCTTGATACAATTTCATGGCTTGTTGATCTTTGCTGATCCACAATTGTTGCCATTCAAACGCATGACCGGTATTCGGTAAAGGTGCAATCGCCAACACGAGTATCGCGATCCAACCGCGTCGAAATGCCAATGCCGCCAACGGCAGTAACAACAACGCAATCCACGGACCCTCTTCCTGCCAACGGTCTGCTTTGATCTGGTTTTTGTTTTGCTCTACCCTATTTGCACTGTGACGTGACTGCTCTAAGGGTTGCAATAGATAATCAATATCACGGTCGGTGGTCACAAAACGACTGTAACGCCCACCGGCTTTGACTGCCAAATCCTGCAGCGGTGCTTCATCCAGTTTTGCCACCACAATTTCTCCGTTGGCATCTTTGAGATAGGAACGACCCTTTTGGGCAATGGGGGCTCCTGTTTCTGTGCCAATGGCTAATACCGACAAACTGTGACCTTTAAAGCGAACTGCCGCTGCCATGTCGGATACATTCGCATCGCCCACACCATCCGTGATTAACAAAATCATCCCTTGTTGAGCCCCGGCCTGCTTGAGTAGTTCTATAGATTTCTCCACGGCCTTGGCAGGTTCACTGCCCTGAGTCGGCATGATTTCCGTGTTTAAACTTGTGACCAATGCGGCGATGGTTTTGCTGTCATCGGTTAAGGGACTAACCACAAAAGACTCTTGCGCATATACCACCAATGCAGTCTGGCCTTCACGGCTGCGCCCCAGCATATCCAAAATTTTAAGTTTGGCCCGCTCTATCCGACTGGGCTTGATATCGCTGGCGTCCATAGAGGCCGATAAATCCAGCGCAATGACCAAAGATGATTGAGTTCGATACAGAGGTTGTGGCAACTCCTTCCATACCGGGCCTGCCAAGGCAATGATCACCAACAAGCCGGTCAACGCCGCCAGATAAGCCGGAAATCGGGAGTGCCCGCTTGAGGCTCCTACCAAAATATACGGCAATAAACGCTGATCGCATACCGCGCTCCAACTGTGACTGAACAATTTATGTTTCCAACTGACCCAGGTCAGCAATCCCAAAGGCAATAAGGCCAATAACCACCAGGGTCTTAAAAAATGAAAGTTCTGCACCAGTTCCATCGTCAAACCTCACTGCCAACGCCGTAACACAACCAGCGTGGCTAAAGACAACGCCAAGCCCAACGGCCAGTGAAATAAGGCGGTCGTAGGCCGAAACGACTGGGTTTCCTGGATAATGGGCTCCAGTTTGTCCAAGGCATCGTATATCTGTGCCAGCTCGGTGGTATCGCGGGCTCGAAAATACCGTCCTCCCGTTTGCTGTGCAATTGTTTGCAGGGTGGTTTCATCCAGGTCCAAAGAAGGGTTAACCCGACGCCCCCCAAAGAAGGACGGTTGGATCATCTCATCCGCCCCGATGCCCACGGTGTAAATTTTCAGCCCTACCGTGGCAGCCAGCTCTGCCGCTTTTACCGGTTCAACTTCCCCGGCGGTGTTGGCGCCATCGGTAAGCAAGATCAGTACTTTATCATTGAGGTTCTGCTGCCCCAAAGTCTCACCACTGATTTTGGAAGCATCGTGCGAACTGCGCAATCGCTTCACGGCTAAACCGATAGCATCACCAATAGCGGTTTCCTTACCGGCCAATCCGATTACCGATTCATACAACAAGGTTTTTACCGTTTCCCGATCAAACGTCAGTGGTGCTTGTAAATAAGCATTGCGTCCAAACAAAATCAAGCCCAGGCGATCACCCACGCGTCGGTCGATAAACTCCCCCGCGACCGCTTTGGTAGCCACCAATCGGTTGACACTTTGGTTCTCCAGAAAAAAATCTTCGGTTTCCATGGACCCGGAAAGATCCACTGCCAGTAACAAATCACGACCACTAACGGGCAATTCCAGCGCATCACCCAACCACTGCGGTCGGGCGGCGGCACAAACAAACAGAATCCATGCCAGAGATATTAACCACAGGTTCAGACGTTGCGTTTCAAAGCCCAGGCCATGGGACTTTATCCCTTCAAACTCGTTAACAAAGGGCACTCGCAAAGCCGCCTCCTGTGAGTGCGCAGGAGATACGAACAGACGTACCAATATGGGCAATGGTAAAAAGGCTAACACCCAAAGCCACTCAAACTGAAACACGAACGCCCTCCTCGCTACTTACCTGGCTTTTTAACCGTTCCAAGTTTTTATCCAGGGCGTTAGGCATGGACAATGAGGCCACCCACTCTACTGCCAAACGATGCAGCCCATCCACGTCAATGGTTGCGTTGGTATTGGCGTTGGTAATGGTATTGGTGTTAGCGGCAGTGTGGGTAGTCACGTTATTATGTGGTGCATAAGGGACGGTAATCAGCAAGCGTCCCACGCCCTGGCTGAACTTCAGTCCGCTACGGTTATAGTGCGGCACCAGGCCTTGGTCCAAAAACGCCAGCCAGGAATCTCCGGTTAAGCCGGCCACTTTGGGGCCACCATAGCGGGAAACACTAATGCGACGCAATAATACAGACAACTCCCGCACAAAACGCGTCGCGTCCCGGTGGTGTCGATATGCCGCATAGGTATCATCCACTTCGCGCGACGCGGCCTTTTGCACATGCCTATGCTTGTGTTTATGCATATAGAACAAAAGGAGCAACAAAATAACAGCGACAAAAGCCAACAATAGCCACCAACCCATAGCCACCGGCCACCAGCCAATAGCATCGGGAACGTGTATATCACGCAAGGGCAACTCCGCCGCGTTAGGATGCATGAAGCTTCACCCCCATCTCCCGTTGCAGAGTATCCACTACCGGATCGGTAGTGGATAAAGTCATAAAGTGGATGCGATGACGTTTACACAAGTGAACCAGATATTGGGTATTGCTCTGAAATCGGTCTTTATAAGCTTGGCGCTGACTTTGTGAACGCGTATCAATAGCCATGGTATTGATATTGTCACTCACACGATAATAGCCTGAGGGCGGTAAATCGGTTTCCATAGGATCATACAACAACAACATTACCACATCATTGTGACGCGATAACTGGTACAAATGTGACTCTGACTTTTGATCCAGTTGCCGAAAGTCACCGATTAAAAACACCAAACTGCCCGGCTTGGCCAAACGGCGCATGCGCGCTAATGACTGTTGCATGCTACTGCCTTGAGTCCCACTGTTTTGCTCGTCGCCAAAATCCACAAACTCCCGCAACTCTTGCACTCGTTTGCTGTGCTGTGAGATTTTTTGTAACAAATGCAATACAGCCAGTTTTCCACGTTGGGGCCGAATCTCCGTATGTTGCCCCTCATTAAACAACAGTCCCCCGAGACGATCGCCCTGGTGCGCCGCACTCCAAGCCAACAGTGCGGCCGCTCTGGCAGCCTGCACCGATTTGAATTGGCCTTGCGTTCCAAAAAACATTGAACTGCGAAAATCCATCCACAAGAACACGGTACGCTCGCGCTCTTCGCGAAATAATTTGGTGTGGGGTTTGCCGGTCCTGGCCGTAACCCGCCAATCCATGGTGCGCACATCGTCTCCGGCTTGATACAGGCGCAACTCATCGAATTCCATGCCTCGACCTTTAAACGGAGAATAATAGGTACCGCTTTGTAAGGATCGTACCCTGGCTGTAGACAATGGTAAGGATTCAGCAGCGTGACGCAATGCAATAAGGTTTTTGGTCTCGATATAAATCAAACCGTTGGCGTTGGGATCCAACAACACGTCCGTGGTCTCGGCCACCGGCTCGGACTCGGTTAAGACGCCATGTTTAAACCACTTGTGAATCATGGCACCGCAATTCGGTCTATGAGCTCCTTGATCAACCGATCCGGCGTAATTCCTTCTGCTTCGGCCTCATAACTGAGAACTATGCGGTGACGCATAACATCATACGCCATGACTTGAATGTCCTCAGGATCCACATAATCCCGTCCTGCCAACCAGGCATGGGCCCGAGCACATCGATCCAGTGCAATACTGGCCCTGGGACTGGCACCAAACTGAACCCACTGCCCCAAATCTTCTCCATAGGGTCCGGGATTACGCGTGGTTAATACCAGTTCCAACAGGTATTGCTCCAAATTGGCGGCCATGAATACGTCAAGCACTTCCTTGCGCGCTTGAAACAAATCCGCTTGAGTGAGAAAAGGCTTGGTTTCCATGGCACTTGCCCCTGCTCCACCACCGGGTTTTGACAGGTCCTGCACGGCCTCTTTTCGCGCAATAGCCAATATGGATTTTTCCGATTCCGGATCGGGATAATCCACAGTAACGTGCATTAAAAACCTATCCAGTTGGGCTTCCGGTAAGGGGTATGTGCCTTCTTGCTCGATAGGATTTTGGGTGGCCATGACCAGAAACAGATTCTCCAGTGGATAGGTGGCTGTCCCTACGGTAATTTGACGTTCTGCCATCGCCTCCAACAAAGCCGACTGCACCTTTGCCGGCGCCCGGTTAATTTCATCTGCTAAAATCAGATTGTGAAACAAAGGCCCTTTTTGGAACGAAAATGAACCGTTTTGGGGCCGAAAAATCTCGGTGCCGGTTAAGTCGGCGGGCAGTAAATCGGGAGTAAACTGGATTCTTTGAAAATCCCCCTCCACTCCGTCACTCAACACTTTGATTGCACGGGTTTTCGCCAAACCTGGAGCACCCTCCACCAACAAATGCCCATCGCATAACAAGGCGATTAATAACCGGTCCACCAATAATTGCTGTCCGATAATTTGCTGACTGACGAACTTTTTTAATAATGATACTGACTGTTTCGTGGACATGATCACCCTTAATTGTGTTCTTAGTAGAATAATCACTGCCGGCACTGCCGGTCTCTGATTATATATGGACAGAATTTCCGAAAAAAGTTCTCCGAAATTTAGAGACTTCGGGTGCGCTGTAAAGGCGCTCGTCACTCTGCCATTTTAAACTGTTAAATATCAATAAGATACTCCGTTGACGATTTAGGATTGGGACTTAGAACCACCCAAACACGGCGGGGACATAGGTACGTGCTCATTCCTATCGTACCATTCCTGCTCAGTGAAGGTGTGTAATGCCAGAGCATGGATGCGATGCTGTAACTCATGGGCAAGTATTTGGTTAATTTTACGATGCCTATTGACCAAGTTCAGGCCATCAAAATCGGTTGCAACCAAAACCAACTTAAAATGAGATTCGGAGCCGGGAGGCACGTTGTGGTTATTGCTTTCGTTGATCACTTCAAGATGCTTCAAATCCAACGCTGCGGTCAGTTTGGTTTCAATATCAGATTGCACACTCATAATTGTTTCTCTTTACAGTATCATCACGTACGGGGACCGGTCTGGGCAGATACGCAGTTCTGGCCGCCAAAGCCCTTAGTCTCACCGAAGTTCCCCGTCGCCAAGGTTCCCACAGGTTCCCCTGTCGCTAAGGTTCGGTAGTTCCCTAGTCTTAAAATCGGGTATTTTCGGGCATTAGAGTACCATTGATTGGCGCAGCTACAAAGTCACCATCTGGTAAGAACTTTGCATAGTGTCAACCGCTGCCAAGCCGAAGCCGTTTTACAGCAGCGTGATTATGCCGAAGCGTAATTTTGCTTGAGAACTGGAATTGATTTCGCGACACGATGGACTATATATAGGTAGAGTAGCGCCGTTATCTTCAGAGCGCCTTTGACCAATGCCAGTTGTTGTTGTCCAGAGCCGTCTTTTCTAATAAAAATTCCAAACAAAGCTCACAAGCCAGCAGATTTCACCGGCATGTTTCTCACCCATATGAAAAAATCGTGTCTAAAAATAGAGAGGATATAATGGAAAACAGCGAAACCGCCCAAAAACCAACCATAACTAAAAAGCGTTCCAAAAAAACCCTGACAGAATCCGGTAAAACCGCTGTCAAAGCGGCTGCCAAAACCCCTGCAAAAACGGCGTCTAAGGCAAAAAAAGCCACTTCCATCCTGTTTACGGATGAGGCTCGTCGTGAAATGATAGCGACCGCAGCTTACTTTCGAGCTCAACAACGGGGATTTCAGGGTGGCAGTCCTGTTGATGATTGGTTGGTGGCGGAAACGGAAATCGATTCTCAAATTCGAGCCCGCCAATGAAACTATGACGACTGCTTATAAACTAAGCAGTCGTTTCGTTCCGGATTGCAGTACTAGCAGCTTGACACACTCAAGCTGCCTAACAGCGCGCCGAAGGTATTCCAAAACATGTCGCGCCAACTAAAAAGAGTTTTTCTCACATCCCGGTCGTACAATTCCTTTGCAGTACCTGCCGATAAAGTTACTACCAAACCCACAGCCAGTGGCGCACACTTACTTGAGGAATGGCGATCCGCTTCCAGCGCGGCAATCCTCGCTATGGCAGCAGATGCCAGTGCATGATAGACCTTATCCTGCCCAACCCAGGGGTCCGACATAGGGTGCGGTGCAGGTTGTGATGTTGTTTTGGCGACCGTGGCACATCCCGGCAGCCCAAGTAGCGATAGTAATATAATCAGAATTTTAAACTGCATGCATAAACCTTTAGTGACGATACCTGCCTTATAACCCCTGGATAGAGCAGGCACTCGACACGAAGCGAATCCGAGGTTCCCCAACTATAGCAGCCTGGAGCAGGCCTGCCTACAACTGCTCCTGCCTCGCCACGACAATGAACCCATTAAGCGGCTTTTTATGCATGGCTATTCATAATGGCTATTCATAATGGCTATTCATAAAAGTACCGTTCCGACCATATAGGTCACTGCACGCCCCAGCAAAGTAACCCTGTCCCCCTTTAATTCACATTGCAGATACCCACCACGCTGGGATAACTGTCTTGCGGTAAATTTCTGACGCTGCAACCGGTTTGCCCACCAAGGCGTCAAAGCACAATGCAGCGACCCCGTCACCGGGTCCTCCTCAATACCGTGGCGCGGTGCAAAAAAGCGACTGACGAAATCCACATCATCTCCAGGTGCCGTCACACCAATACCACGTACATCCAACTGCGCCAACAATGCAAAGTTGGGGCGCAACTGCAGAATCTCATCAGCCGATGCATACACCGCGATATAGTCTTCTCCCAACAAAACCTCTGCAGGCTCCGCACCCAATGCCCGCACCAGTGCTGCGGGAACCTTGCACGGTTCTAAAGCCAGGGCGGGAAAATCCATCAGTAACCCTGCTGATGTTTGTTTTACCGCCAGATCACCACTAAGTGTGTGGAATATAATTTCCGGTTTTTTATAAGCCAACTCCTGGAACAATACATGAGCAGAAGCCAGCGTCGCATGCCCGCACAACGTCACCTCAGCTTTAGGCGTAAACCAGCGCAAATGAAAACCGGATTCACCCGGCACAAAAAATGCCGTTTCAGACAAATTGTTCTCAGCAGCAATTGCCTGTAGTAGAGAATCATCTAACCACGACTCCAGGGGACAAATGGCGGCCGGATTCCCTTGAAACGGTTTGGAGCTAAACGCATCGACCTGAAAAATCTTCATATCCTTTCCCTACTCAGTAAAAACACAAACAACGATTACCGCAGTTAAGTGGTATTACCCAGCCTCATAAGCGACTAGCCAATGAACTGGATCCCATCAGCCTAACCGGCAAAGAAACTCAGTGGATCGTATATTTCTTAGATGCAATGACCGATCCACGGGCCATCAACCTGCGTGAGACAGATTGTCTCTTGCTGACCAGGCCAATCCAAAGTATGGGAACCCTTAATGGGTTCCCTTACTTTTTTAACTATCCAGGATGCAAAGCCCGGCTTCTGAGCCCGGACGCTCGATCCAAACCAAACATTATATTCATGTTCTCCACTCCTACTTGAGCCCCACCCTTACCCAGGCTGTCGAGCACGCTAAACAACACCACGCGATTTCGCCGCTCGTCCACATCCAGACCGATGTAACAGTAGTTACTGCCATTAACGGCACTGACCCAGGGGTAAGGCTTGTATTGCCAACTGACGCCGGTTTCAAAGGGGCGATCAAAGACTTTGATAAATTCATGCTCCTCAAAATATTCCCGGTACCGTTGCAGCAAAGCCGTTCGGGATACAGTTTTCAAGGGAAACACGTGACAAATATTGAGAATCCCTCGCACCAGGGGCGCATACACCGGGGTAAAATGTACGCTGACAGGATTGTTGCCGTTCAATAGAGACAGCTCCTGTTCCATCTCGTAGCTGTGGCGGTGGTCCACCACATTGTAGGGCACCAGATTGTTGCCGATTTCCGGATGGTGCGCCGCCTGAGATAATTCGGCGCCTACCCCTGCGGTGCCGGATATTCCCGTTACCAGCAATCTTTGCGTATCAACCAAACCGGCCTGTACTACTGGCGCGAGAGCCAAAATAGCGGCAGAAGCAAAACAACCGGGATTGGCCACTAAACGAGTGTTGGCAATTTCATCATGGTGCAATTCATTGATTCCATAAACCGCGTGCTGTACTAAAGGCCATTGTGCATGAGTTTGGGCATAAACCCGCTCCCACACCTTACAGTCACTTAACCTAAATGCTGCGCCTAAATCAATGACGCGACAGCCCAGACTGTTAAAGCGTGCGGCTTGCTCTATGGAAGCACCGGTAGGCAAAGCCAGAAACACCACATCACAAGCCTCGGCATCGTCAGGATGAATCAGCTTTAATCCTGACTCATATAAATTGGGGTGGTACTCCTCAATACGTTCGCCGTTTCGACTGGCGGCCCAGGCAATCTCCACTTGCGGATGGTTCAGCAAGACCCGTAATACTTCACCTCCCATGTAACCGCCGGCGCCCATCACACCGACTGAAATGCTCATTTTGATCCTCCAGTATGAACGGTCTCGTGGTAAACATGGGCCAAATACGCTTGTTGAAGTTGAAGATATACCGGCCCCGGACAATGCGCCAAAGTGCGACCGTCGATCATCCTTACCGGTAGCAACTCCGCTCCCGTGCCACACAAAAAGCACTCATCCGCGGTGTACAAGTCAAACGCTGTTAAGCCCTGTTCCAATACCGGCCACTTTCCATCGGCCAGCTCCATTAGTGTCTGTCGTGTAATTCCCTGCAAAGCGCCGTCACTGACCGGTGGCGTCAGCACGGTTCGGTTTTTTACGATAAAAACATTTTCCGAACTCGCTTCTGCCACACGCCCGGCATGATTGAGCAAAATAGCCTCATGGGCACCGGCTGCCTTCGCTTCCAGACGGGCCATTATATGATTAAGATAATTTAGGGACTTAATCCGCGAATCCAGGCTGTCATTGGGCACGCGTCGTACCGACGCTGTAATTACGGATAAGCCATCACGCAGAGCGGCATCATCCACCAGCTTGATTTTGTCGGCAATCACAAAGACGGTTGGCTTGCAACAAAGGTGCGGGTCCAAACCCAAGGGGCCTTCGCCACGAGTTACCACCAGACGAATATAACCATCCGCAAATTCACACGCTTCGGTAACCTCCAACAGAACCTGATGCAGGTGTTCCACACCATAAGGAATGGCCAGGGATATACCCGCAGCAGAATCAAACAGGCGTTGCAAATGTTCTTGTGCGCGAAAAATCCGCCCACCATAAAATCGTAAGCCTTCAAACACACCATCACCGTACAATAAGCCATGATCAAACACCGACACTCGCGCCTGTTCCGGTGCGCACATCTCACCGTTGATCCAACATATGCTCATAAAACCTTTCTCCTTACTTGACCTTTATCTCAATGATGTTCGGTGTAAGGTATATCAGCTTTACAAACCAGAACAGATACAGTTATATTGATTTTATACCAGTACAGATTAGGAGCACGCCATGCGTGAGGAGTTTTTGTATCAGCGCCTCGCTGATGACTTAATTAAAGCGATCCGCCGAGGTGTGTACGCCCCCAAGGAAAAACTGCCTTCCATCAGAAGTTTGTGCAAACAATATAAGGTGAGCATGGCGACAGTATTGGAAGCCTTGAATCGCTTGGAAGAAAGCGGTCTGGCGCAGGCCAAACCCCGTTCCGGTTATTTCGTAACGGCTGTTGCCACTGCAGAAGAGCCCGCGGTAAGTCGTCCGGCGAAAAAAGCATTACCGGTCAGTGTGGGGCAACTGGCAATGGAACTGGTACAGGAAGCTCGTTCGGATAGGTTAATTAAATTGGGAGCGGCCGTACCGGGACCCGACATGCTGCCCGGCAGACTCTTGGCGCGCAGCAGCGCTGCGGTTATCCGGCAATCGCCGGACAGTGCCATCTATTATGAAAACGCGCGGGGCAATACCGCCTTGCGTCGATACATTGCTCGATTAATGGGTCTGGCCGGGTGCAAAACCTCGCCCGATGACATCATTATTACCAATGGTTGCCTGGAAGCCTTAAACCTGGCCTTGCGTGCTGTCGCCAAGCGGGGCGACACCATTGCCATTGAATCACCGACCTACTTTGGCATCCTGCAAGTGATCGAGACCTTGGGCATGAAAGCGCTGGAAATTCCCACCCATCCCGGTACAGGAATAGAACTGGCCGCCTTGCAATTGGCACTGGAGAAACACAAAATTGCCGCCTGCGTACTCATGCCGACGTTTTCCAACCCATTGGGTTCGTGCATGCCGGAATCTCATAAACAAACGCTGGTGCGTACACTGATCCAGAATAACATTCCTTTAATTGAAGACGACATATACGGCGGACTCAGTTTTAGTTCGCCCCGCCCCAAAGCGGCCAAAGCCTTTGACCATGAGGGTCAGGTCATTTATTGCTCCTCCTTTTCAAAAACCATTGCTCCGGGATTTCGTGTCGGCTGGATGATACCCGGTCAGTTTATGGAATCCGTTGCCTATGCTAAGTTTCTGGATAATATCAGCACCTCCACCCTGCCCCAATTGACACTGGCGGAGTTTCTCAGCAAAGGCCGCTACAGCCGATATCTACAGCAAAGCGCTGCCACGTATCAGTTTCGCGTCCAGCAGTTACGTCACTGGATCAGTGAATATTTTCCGGTCCACACTCGCATCAGTAATCCCCAAGGCGGGTTTGTATTATGGATAGAGCTTCCGCAAAGCGTGGATTGTATGGAATTATACCGACGCGCTATGAATCGCAAAATCAGCATCAGCCCCGGTATTATTTTCAGCGCCCAATCCCGTTACCGACATCATATTCGAATGAGCTGCGGCTTTGTGGAAGGCGAAACAGCGCGAAAGGCGGTTAAGGTTTTGGGGCAGATTGCGCACGAGTTAGTGTGAGCGATAAACGCTTGTGCGCGACAAACGTTGGTGGTCGAACCATGCGCCACGAAGCAGACGATACTGATTCAAACAAACACAATATTGTCGTTCCCCAGCTTGCGAGTCTGTAAATTTTTTGCTTTACTGAACAAACGCAAAGAGCGCATTACAAATATAAATAATCATAATTATAGATCGGGGGTCATCATGCCAAACAATGGTGTTAACGCGCTGTATTCAAAATATGCATACCGAGCCATCTGTTTGATCTGGTTGTTTATTTTCATTGTGATTTCCGGTTGTGAGGCCGATTTGGGTTCCGACACTTCTTTCTCTGCATCAAACAAACCGTTTGCCTGGGAAATGCAAGGCCTCATAGATTGCGGAGGCATCTCTAATCGTCGCTGCTACTTCCAAGTGGTTAACGAAGCCGCAAGCCGCAATTCTACGCCCCTGCACGAGCAATCCTATGACGGTTCCGTAGTCGAAACCCATAGAATTCTTGTTCCACTGGAATCTTTCAGTTTCTGGAATCGTTTTGATGTCTTCACTTTTGTAGATGAAAACGATAATACTTCCTATGACAACGGTGAGCCGCAAACCCTGGTGTGTAACCTGCAACGAAGCAGCGGCCATTCCATTACTCTGGAATACTTTCAAGGATCAACCTTCAGCCGGGCGAATCCGGGAAACTGCAACACGCAAACGGCTGTTTCTCCCTGGTTACAAGATATCACCCTGTCCACATCGGCGGCCGCCTCCGGCACCAACATCTCAATTGTTGCGACAACGGCAACGGGTAGTAGCTCCCAAATAAATACCTTTGAGATTCGACTGTTAGCGGCAGGTTTTTCTATCCCTTCACAGACACTCAGACTCAATCGCGAGGGCAACAGCGACACCTGGACAAGCAACCTCAATGTCAATCTGACCCCCGACAATTATCTGTTACTCATTGATATTGACACTGGTTCGCGGTATTTGGAGTATGTCACATCCCGTGCCGCCAGCCGTTCCCGCTATCGATATGTCTTATCCGCGGGAGCCAATGGCAATCCAATCCAGGAAGGTGACACCGATATCAATACTTTGTACCTGAACATCCCATGACAATCCGTGGGCACAGGGTATCATATAGTTAGCTATCAATATGAGTCGCCACCGTGACACTCCACCAAGGACCGTGGGATTGCGCCAATAATGCATCCCAGTACCAGGCGGAAACATCGGTCCACTGCCTGCCCTGCGCGTCACTAATGCGCTCTCTCACCAACAAGCTGTGATCTTTGGCTTGGGCTTGAAACTGACCCCAACGTTGCCCGGTCTGGTCCACATACAGATCTTCCGGTTTAACCGTATACCCCAACCCCTTAAAACAATCCGCTGCCGAGTGAAATTTTCGAGATTCAGTCTTCACCCAACGCATAATGATTTCCCGCCTACCGTCAGTAAAACGCGCCACTTTACCGGGAAAGGAAGCGTAAAAGACTGTTTCCTTTGCGGACAATGGCAACCTTTGTAACGCCTCGCCTTCAAACTGTTGCGGCCAACCGGGAAAATCCGCTGTAGCATGCGGCTCGCCGGATTGGGATAGCGGAATCAGCGGTAGCATCGCGGCTAACAAACACATGAGCAAATAGATTCGTGTCACCATGCCATTCCCCTGTGGCGATTGTGCGCCATTTGATTAAGAAACTTATTTGCCAATAATAAACCCAAAGCAACCAGCACAAACACGGCCATGCCTATGCCCTCATGCATCCAGTCCTGCGCGGGGACCAGTCCGGACTCGGTATAGAACAAGGCGGTTGTGCGCAGCACGTTTCCGACTAACACTAAAACCAGTGAAACCGACAGCAACAGCAGGGTTCGTTTGGCGTTCAGTTCGAAAAAGCAAGCCAGGGTAAAAACCATGTACAAACTCACCCACAATAGTTTAATACCGCTACAAGGTGCATCGATAGAAATATTGTGCATCCCCCATTGCAAAACAGTACCGTCTCGCACCACCACCAAACCGTTCATGGACAACAAGGTTGAACTTATTTCCCCCACTATAACCCGCAAGGGATACCCTAAATAGAATTGCAAAGAAGCTACTGCGGGTAAAGCAAGTCCCAACAAACAGAACAAGGGTAAATGCAGTTCCTTGCCATACCAATGTCGGCTCAACAAATTGGCAATCATCAGCATCGCGAGTGCCGCTCGAAAAATGGGCGGAAAGAACAACAGGCTGACCATGTACAGCAACATCAACAGGGCCGGTATCAGCAGATCGAGTGACGCCGACGGGCAAGCACGGGACTCCGTTAAAACCGCCGGCCTCAGCCATAAAAGCGCCACCGCTGTACCCAGAGGCAACACACTCCAGGGTTCACCACCTTGGGAAAACATCCGCAACAACATCCAGTGCCAGACGGGATACAGACTCAACACGGTCACACTCAACACAATGCTGAAACGATACGGCTGAAGCCGCCCAAGCAGATCTGTCCCTGTGTTCATACGGCTGCCCCGTAAAATCCTGATTCGAAGCGGAAGCGTTTTCTGATAGCGACAACCAAGAACAACAGTGCAATAACAATCATGGCCCATTCTTCCGGCTCGGGAATGGTAGGAACACTACCCGGCGGTACCGCTTGCAGACCCGCACGGTCATATTGCTGTTGGTTTTCCAACACCACCGCACCGCTAACAGGAGTTACCAATTGATACTTCGCCGCCTGCGCCACCATCGCTTGGTGCCGGTCCTTAACATCCATCATCATTCCCATAATTTGATCTTTGGCCCACAGTCGTACAATATGTCCCGTTCGCAATGTGGGCTTCCCTTGACCCGAATACATTTCTCTGTGAAGCAAAAAGTGGGGGGTGCTGCCCGCCGCTTGGGAAAAAAAGCGCCGTAAATCCTGCCCCACGCTGGAGAAACGGGCAACCCGTCGCACCAAAGGCGTTTTCTCCAGCTTTTCCATCACCCGATTCGGTCCGGAACTGACAGCAAAGTCAAACAACACGGGCGCATTGTTAAAGCGAGCATAATGATGTAACACATAATCAGCCGAACGTAACTCTACCGGCACGGGAGCATGAATCCACAACACTGCCGCTTGGGGTAGCTGCCTGGCCAAGGTCAACCCTTGCTCCAAAGCCGGAACATTGTCCATCCCTCCTTCAAATTCCACTCGTTCCAAGTCTTCGGTCAACAAGCGTAAGCCATCTGCACTTTGGGCCATAGGTAATTCCTGTACCTGATCGCCCGCCAAAAAAGTATGCAGCTTGATGTCCCCGTCGATAGCATTAATCGCCTGCACTATAGTCTCCAAATGATCTTGCATACCCTGTGATCCATCCAGCACCAAAACCAAATTCTTAAACAGCTGATCCCGGCTCACCACGGTTTGTTGAATTCTCTTACCACGCCACTGATCAACAACAGTTCTTGGCTTGCCTCTATCCACACGGATGCTGTTTTGCGGATCCGAAAGTTCCAGATCACTGAGCTGCCAAATTGCGCGCTCTTTAGTTAAGTCTTTGGAAGGCAGGACTTTCTGCCCCAGGTGCAATGGTGTTTTGGATTCCAACCAGACATCGTGTTTATGGTCTTCACGAACACTGAAATTGGATTCAATAAAGTGAGGCAGACGTAACAATGCAGTGGTTTGATCACGGACAGACAACGGTACGCTGATTCCGATTCGGGCCTTCATTTCACCTTGTGGCGGCACGGGAAACATTTGCATCAATACCGTGTCAGGCGCACTGGTGGTCACCAGCAGCGGATCACGCCGCGTCTGCACCACATCTCGATAGGCTTTACGAACTTTGGCTTTACCGGCAAAAGCCGCTTCCCGTTCCTCTCCTTCAACCCACAAAGTGACCCGAGACACAACCGCATCGGGCGGTAACAAAATATTGCCTCGCATTTCCGCTTGTCGATAGCTTTGGTTTTTAAACACCAAAGTCCATTCCAAATATGCCACATCAGCCTCAGCGGCTATGCTTCCATCCAAAATGGAACTGTGTAAAAACAACTGTTCCACTTTACCACTGACATTTTGATTACCCTGGTTACGCCACTCATCCCGATCAATCCAACGCGTGCTGCGCGTCTGCGTTAAGGGTTGAGCGTTAAAAGCTTTACCGGTAACCCGATAGTAAATACCTTGAGCTTGCTCCGGAGGTATGTGTGGCATAAAAAAGGAGCCGATATCACTACGACGTTTACGATAGTAGCAATGGTCCAGAATCCACTGTTCATCGCCTATCACTCGCAACATAGTCAAACCCCGGTTTTGCACCGATAGCTTTTCGGACATCACCATACTCATTCCTATCTGAGTTAAAGCCGGTGGCAGGTTGATGATAGTCACGATAACCAACGCCGCCAAAATTCCCCGCCCCGGCGTTGGCAACAGTACGGAAACCTGTCGGGCTTGTTTGCGCAGGCGAACATACAAACGTACGGCAGCTATCAGGGAAAACAATGGCGCTAATAAAAATAGGCCGAAAAACACCACTATCCCCATTACCCCTAAAGGCAACAAAGGCAAATACATAAGGCTGTAGAAAGCTGCAAACCCTATGGCCAGGCCATTGACATGAACCACCCATACCGGAAAACGATGTTGATAGATACACCACAACGTCACCAGGTTGGCTAATGGGACCCAAGCCACCATAAGTACATGCAAGGGTGTGGGAATAGGATCAAAAAACATATCAGCACTGGCGTGGCTAAATAATTCATAAGCCAGAGTAGCCAGAGGCAATAACACGCCCATGAACACCATTGTGGTGATGGATACAAATCCCAGGGCTTTCGCCCGAGAACGCTTACTTAAGGGGCTGTCGTTGTCGCTTGCCGGTGTGATGGAATCACTCATAAATCATCTCCTCTAAGTCTGTAAACTCATTTTCGGACAAGCGTATGCAGACACCGTGGCGTCCATGTGACAACTTGATGGAATGTTGGTGCAGATTTTGTGCAAGCTCTGGCTTTATGCCACGATCCGGTCTAAGCTATTGTAAACATTTGTTATATAACAATTGTATATGTTGTATAACCGTCCATAACCACTATTTAGAGTCATAGTCCGATTGACCATGCAACGAATCCTAGTAGTTGATGATGATGCTCATATCCGCCAAGTGCTGCATTTCGCTCTGGAAAAAGCCGGTTATGAGGTAGTAGAAGCGGAAAACGGCCGGCAGGCGTTACAGCAATTTGAAGAAAAAGCCCCGCAGCTGTTGGTACTGGATATCATGATGCCGGAAATGGACGGTACGGATGTCTGTCGGGAAATTCGCAAATCATCCAATGTTCCCATTGTCTTTCTGTCATCCCGAGATGAAGAAATCGATCGCATATTAGGTCTGGAACTGGGTGGCGATGATTACATTACCAAACCCTTCAGCCCTCGGGAGCTGGTGGCGCGGGTGAAAGCGGTACTGCGTCGAACCACGGCAATACAACAAACCAGTGCCGGCCAACGCAATGGCACCCAAAGCCGTAGCACCCTGTCCCACGGCAAATTAAGCCTGAACGAACTGGAATTTAAAGCCTACTGGGATAAAGAGGAAATCGTACTCACCGTCACCGAATTTGGTTTATTGAAAACCCTTTTAAGCCAACCGGGCCGAGTTTTCAGCCGCGAACAACTCATGAACAGTGCTTATGACTTTAATAATGTGGTCAGTGACCGTACCATCGACAGCCATATGCGTCGGGTGCGAGCCAAACTCAGTGCACTGGGCGCCAGCCCCATAGAAACGGTGCACGGCGTGGGATACAAACTGGGTGACGCTTAAGTGCACTTAAGCCGGCCACGAGTGTATTCACGAACTGCATAAAGAAAAGCATGCGCCGTCCTCGACTACACACATTGTTATTCCTGGTGAATCTGGCCATTTTGGTGTTGCCTTTAAGCGGCATAGCACTGTTGCGTGTTTATGAAAGTGTGCTGGTACGTCAAACTGAAAGCGAACTGATTGCCCAAGGTGTGTTTGTAAAGGAGATTTTTAAAAACGCCCTGCTACGCCAGGGTTTGTCACCGCAACAAATACAGCAATACAGCCTACCAATGGAATCGCAGACACAAACCACTGAACAATCAACAATACAAGTCACTGAACCGGCCAGCCGATGGAAACCCCGGGCCGCCAAGCTGGATTTATCCAAAGACACCATATTGGGAAAGCCCAGTGACCCTTTACCCGCCACGCACACCCCACACCGGAGTATCAGCGAAGCCGGAGCGCAGACCATGGCTATTATGCGCAATGCTCAAATCACCACCTTGGCCGCAATGCGTCTGGTGGACAGTCGAGGTACTGTCATCGCCTCTACCAATCAAAGTCTGCAACAATCCTTAATGCACTGGCCGGAAGTATCCCGCGCCTTGCAAGGACAACATGTCTCCTTAATGCGCCGACGCATATCCGATGAACCGGTACCGCCGCTGCAATCTATCAGCCGTGGCGCCGGCGTACGCGTATTTGTCGCCATGCCGGTATTGCATGATGATCGCATTTACGGGGCCGTGGTATTGTCGCGCACCCCTGCCAATATCATGCAGGCCTTACACGGCAAACGCTACGAACTGGCTTATGCCGCACTGTTAATCGTGGGTGTGGTCCTGTTCATAACGTTGGTCACATCCCTCACCATCAGCAATCCGGTTAGAGCCGTTATCGCCCAAACCCAGCGAGCCGTACGCGGAGAAAAAGGCGCGGTCACACCCCTGGAGAGTCCTTATACCCATGAGGTGGCTGAGTTATCACAAGCGGTGGCTCATATGGCTTTAACCCTGGAGCAAAGAGCCGATTACATCCGAGATTTTGCCGCCCATGTTTCCCATGAATTCAAAACGCCCTTAACCGCCATTAAAGGAGCGGTGGAATTATTACAGGACCACAGCGAGGCCATGACTGCGGAGGAAAAAAACCGCTTTTTACAAAACCTCAACAACGACGCCTCACGTCTGGAAAATCTGGTGCAAAAACTGCTGGAACTGGCCAAAGCCGATACCATGGTGCTGGGACAAGAACGTACCCTGATCACCCCCGTGTTGCAATCCTTGCAGGAAACTTATCGTCATGCCGGATTGCCTGTAGAGCTACAGTTCAGCGGCGACTCCCTGGCGGTTAATATGGACGAAGCGACACTAAGCTCGGTGTTTACCAATTTGCTGGAAAATACACGCCAGCACGGTGGTCACCAGGCAAAAGTCCACATCGTCGTAAAACGAAGTCAGGAGAATGTCAGTATTGTGTACCAGGACAATGGCACAGGAATTTCCAGTGCCAATGCCAAAAAAATATTCCAACCCTTTTTTACAACTGCCAGAAACAACGGTGGCACAGGCCTGGGACTGGCTGTGGTGCAATCCATCCTCAAGGCCCACAATGGGCAGATTCGCTTAACCCCCAGCCAACAAGGGGTTCGATTTGAACTGGAGCTGGCTCCGGCCCCATCGACTTAATTGTTGTCATCAATAGCAGGATTTCCAGAACATAAACCGCTATGATAACGGCATGAGTCTGGAACTTTTTCATCCCGCGGTCGCCGCCTGGTTCAACAAAAGCTTCGCTGCTCCGACACGGGTGCAACTCCAGTCCTGGCCGACCATCGCCCAACAACACCCCACTTTGATCGCCGCACCTACGGGTTCAGGCAAAACCCTGGCGGCGTTTTTAGCCAGTATCAATGAGTTAGTGGTCCAGGGCGTGGAACGGGGTTTACCCGAGCACACCCAGATACTGTATGTGTCGCCGCTGAAAGCCTTGTCCAACGACATTCAAAAGAATTTACAACAGCCTATCAACGGCATTCGGGATTCTTTGCTGGAGCACGGTCTGGCGGATGTGGAAATCAAAGCCTGGGTTCGTACCGGCGATACACCGCAAGCGGAACGGGTTCGCATGCGTAAGAATCCGCCCCACATTTTGGTGAGCACCCCCGAATCCTTGTACATTCTGCTCAGTTCGGACTCCGGTCGGGAAATGCTCAAATCGATCAAGACTGTGATTGTCGATGAGATTCATGCCTTGGCAGGCAGCAAACGCGGTTCCCATTTGTTGCTGTCCCTGCAACGTCTGGACGCTTTGTGCCAAAACAACAACCGCCCGGCCCCGGTGCGCATTGGTTTGTCGGCAACCCAAAAACCCATAGAACGCATGGCCCAGTATCTCAACGGCTCGGATCAACCCTGCACTATTGTGGACACAGGCCACAGCCGTGCTCGCGATTTGCAAATTGAAGTAACCGCCTCACCGCTGGAAGCGGTCATGGCCAATGAAACCTGGGAGGAAATCTACAGTCGTTTGCAGGAACTGGTGCAGCAACACCGCACCACTTTGATCTTTGTAAATACACGCCGACTGGCGGAACGAGCGGCACGACACTTAGCGGAGCGCATCGGTGAGGAACATGTCACGGCCCACCACGGCAGTCTGGCGCGGGAACACCGTTTACAAGCGGAGCAACGGCTTAAAAACGGCCAACTCAAAGCTCTGGTGGCCACCGCATCCCTGGAACTGGGCATCGACATCGGTGATGTGGACCTGGTGTGCCAATTGGGCTCGCCTCGCTCCATCGCCGCCTTCTTGCAGCGCGTAGGTCGTTCCGGCCATGCAGTGGGCGCCACACCCAAAGGCCGCTTATTTCCCCTAAGCCGGGACGATTTGATTGAATGCTCGGCCATGTTGGATGCCATTGGCAAAGGGGAGCTGGACCAGATACTGATCCCGCATCAACCCTTGGACGTCCTGGCGCAACACATTGTAGCGGAAGTGGCGTGTGCAGAATGGGACGAACTACAGCTATATGATCGCTTGCGCCAAGCCTGGACATATCGCGATTTGTCACAACAGGAGTTTAGCGATGTGGTACAAATGCTGGCGGACGGCTACACCACCAAACGCGGCCGCCGAGGTGCCTACTTACACCGCGATGGCATTAACGGCAAGCTGCGCCCGCGTCGCGGCGCCCGCTTAACCGCTCTCACTAACGGCGGTGCGATTCCGGATCAGTTTGACTACGATGTCATGCTGCAACCGGAAGGTTGTTTCATTGGCAGTTTGAATGAGGACTTCGCTTTTGAAAGCCTGCCCGGCGATATTTTCCAATTGGGCAATACCTCTTATCGCATCTTGAAAATTGAATCGGGACGGGTTTATGTGGAAGATGCCCACGGCCAGCCCCCCAATATTCCTTTTTGGTTTGGCGAAGCACCGGGACGCACCGATGAATTGTCGCAAGCCGTGGCCCGACTGAACACGGAGTTTGCCCGGCAACTGGACTTAAACGGTCTGGAGGGCAGCACTCAATGGCTGCAACAACAACTGCACCTGCCCGCTTTTATAGCCGAACAAATCAGTCACTATCTGGCCACCGCCAAAGCGGCCCTGGGGGTGTTACCGTCCATGGATACCGTCATCTTCGAACGGTTTTTCGATGATGTGGGTGATATGCATTTTGTTATTCATGCGCCTTTTGGCTCGCGCATCAATCGAGCCTGGGGTTTGTCGCTGCGCAAACGGTTTTGTCGCAAGTTCAACTTTGAGCTGCAAGCCGCTGCCAACGAGAATAATATCGTTCTGTCCCTGGGTCCGACCCACAGCTTTCCCCTGGAGGAAGTGGCCAACTACCTCAATGCCAACACCGTACGGCATTTGTTAGTTCAAGCCTTATTGGATGCCCCTATGTTCGGCACCCGCTGGCGCTGGAATGCCAATATTTCTCTGGCAGTACCACGCAATCGCAACGGTAAAAAAGTACCGGCGCAGTTTCAACGCAGTGATGCCGAAGACCTGGTCGCCGTGATTTTTCCGGACCAGCTGGCTTGTTTCGAGAACATCAGCGGCGAACGGGAAGTGCCGGAACATCCGCTGGTCCAACAAACGATAGGCGATTGCCTGCATGAAACCATGGATATCGAAGGTCTGGAACAAGTGTTGCAGCGCTTGACCAGTGGCGCCATTAACGTGGTCTGCCGTGACCTGCCCACCCCTTCCCCGTTGGCGGCGGAAATTATTAACGCCAAGGCTTATGCGTTTCTGGACGACGCTCCGGCAGAAGAGCGCCGTACCCTGGCTATACGCCAACGACAACTGGATCCGCAAAGTGCGCAGGATATTGGCCGCTTAAGTCCGGAGGCCATTGCCCGCGTGCGTCAGGAAGCCTGGCCCGAAGTCTATAACGCCGATGAGTTGCACGATGCCTTGAGCATTCTGGGCTTTGTCACCGATGCGGAAATGCAAAAATCCGCCGCTTGGAACCAATATCTCGAAGCATTAACACAACAACAGCGTTGCGCCCCATTGCTAACCGGCAATGGCAAAACCCTATGGTGTGCCACCGAGCGTCTGCCAAACTTGCTGCTGTTGCACCCGCAGGGCAGCATTTCAGAGACAATCAAAAACCTGTTGGCACAGTGGCCAACGGGGATCGATGCCGACACCGCACTGGTCGACATGATCCGCAGCCGTCTGGAGGGTCTGGGCCCCGTCAGCGCAACGCAACTGGCACAAGCCATTGACTTGAACCTTAATGCGGTACAAACCGCTTTACTGGCACTGGAGCAGGAAGGCTTTGCCATTCAAGGTTATTTCGAGTCGTCCCAGGACGAATTGCAATGGTGCGACCGCGGTCTGCTGGCACGAATTCACCGCTACACCCTCAAAAGCCTGCGCCGTGAAGTACAAGCCGTCAGCCCGGCGGTGTTTATGCGCTTTCTGTTTTATTGGCACCACTTAGTGGACCCTGGTGAAGGCAAGCAGGCCCTCATAGGTATCCTGGATCAACTGGAAGGTTATGCGGTTCCGGCAGCCGCCTGGGAAAGCGAAGTGCTACCGGCTCGACTGGAATTTTATTTACCGGAATGGCTGGACTCCCTTTGCAACAGCGGCCACTTTGCCTGGTTACGCGCCGGGTGTTCAAAAAAATCCCGGAAATCTTCACCGGTAAAAATGACTCCGGTTTATTTACTGCCCAGAGAAACGGAAGAACTCTGGGGCAAAAAGGCCACGGATGAAACCGACGATCAAGCACTGAGTGAATACGGTGCTCAGGTGCTGCGACTCTTAAATCAAAATGGCGCCAGTTTTTTTGCCGACTTAGTCAAACTCAGCGGCCTGTTGCGCACTCAAGTCGAAACGGCTTTGGGAGAATTGGTAAACCGGGGCCTGGTGACCTCGGATAACTTTGCCGGACTACGGGCTCTAATAACCCCCAGCTCCCGCAAGCCGGCTTTTCGCAGCCGCAGTCGTTCCGGGCGTAACCGTCAATACGGCGTGGACGAAGCCGGTCGCTGGTCCTTAATCCAAAGACAAACACCAAGCTTGGAATCTCAAAGTCGATTACAACAGTTGGAGGACTGGCAACACATAGCCTGGACCTTGCTGATGCGCTATGGCGTGGTGTTTCGAAAACTATTGGATAATGAAACGGACTTGCCCCCGTGGCGGGATTTACTGTATATGTTCCGACGTATGGAAGCACGCGGCGAAATTCGCGGCGGTCGTTTTGTGAGTGGATTTGCCGGAGAACAATTTGCTTTGCCCGATGCGGTGCAACAACTGCGCTCACTAAACCGGGACCAACAAAGCACGAAAGACCCGGCGGCAACATCTGTGCCCAATGAACTGGTGACCCTAAGCGCCGTAGATCCCTTAAATCTCACCGGCATCATCACCCCGGGTAAACGTGTACCGGCGCAACTGAAAAACCGCATTCTCTATCGCAACGGCGTGCCGTTGGCGCTGTATGTAGGCGGTAATGTGGAATTTCTGGATGAGGTGGACACACCCAACCAATGGGACTTGCGCAATCGGCTGATTCGCAAACATAACCCGGCTTATGTAAAGCCACCGGGGGATGTTCCCAGCTAATCGTTTTTAACCTCAGTCAGCAAATTCCAGACGTTCTTCAAATTTGGCCCGGGCTTTTTTGGCGCAATCTTCGTCTATATCACCACCCGGCGCGCCACTGACGCCAATTGCGCCGATGTTGTAACCACCTGCCGAAATCGGCAAAGCACCGGCAAGCATAATAACACCGTCTACATGGTTTAACTCCGGACGGATATCTCCCCGGTTTTTCCTGAACTCGCCACTACCGATCCCCGCCATGACAGTCGCATTGGCTTTTTCTTCGGCTATCTGCAGGGTAAAACGTGGCGCAAGATCATCGCGCAATGCCGCCCGCACCAAACCATTTCGATCCACGACCACAGCGCTGACTTGATAGCCTTTCTTACGGCAAATCATAACGGCTTCATTGGCGATATCACGCGCCAGTTCCATTCCAATAGTTTTAACGGCCACGACATCACCGGCAAACGCATTGCCTGCCAGCAGGGGTATAAACATCGACACCCCGATTGATACTTTGAAAAGTACACGTTTCATTGCTCGACTCCTTCCACTTTCTCCACTTTCTCCACTCGCAACGGGCTCGTTTTACGCAACGAATCCGGCGCTACGTTCGGGAACGGAAAAGGGACAGAAAAACCAGGCCCACAGGCTATTTCACGCTTTTAACACCCTGTTTATATCCCGTCTCGTAAGCTTTGTTGAGTAACACGCAATAATGTTCGGCGTTATTACGGTCCATACACTGGATTATAGCCTGTTGCTTAGCGTCCACAACGGTAGCGCGACCGTTTCCCCCCACCTCAACGCGATAGAATTTTTCGTCCAAGAAATGACTCCTGTCATCAACAATCATTTTTCCGGATTCCTGTTTACTGGCGGGACCGGCGTTCGTTCTGGTCGCCTTCCTTAACAACCGGTAACGGTAACCTGACATTAAACACGCTACCTTGGCCTTTTACACTGGAAACGTTGATTTCCCCATGCATGCTTTCACACAGCTTCTTGCACACGGCCAAACCCAACCCCGTGCCTTCGTATTTTCGCGTCAGAGAAGAATCCATTTGGCTAAACGGCAAGAATAGGTTTTTCAGGTATTCCTGGTCAATGCCAATACCGTCATCACCTACACTCACAGTCACCCAGTGTTGATCCTCATCTGTTTCATCGAAAATATCAATAGTGATTTTTCCATTGTGGGTAAATTTATTGGCATTGTTCAGTAGATGCACCAGCATTTGTTTGAATCGGGATATATCCACCTGCACGTAATCATGCGTATGATGAAATTGCACCAGCAGTTTATTACTATTTTTGTACACTTCCACTTCAAATCCCAGCCTCAACTCTTCTATTAAGGCCATCAATGAATAGGGTACACGGTTGTCGGATTCATTGCTGGAGGACAGGCTGAGGATATTATTGACGATTTCCAACAGACGGCGCCCGGAGGCCTCAATTTTATTCAAATCTTCCAGTAGCTGATCGTTGACTTGGTTATTGAGATCCTCACGGGCCAATTCGCTATAGCCAATAATTGCATGCAATGGTGTTTTCAACTCGTGAGTCATATTGGACAAGAACTCATCCTTCATTTTGTCTAAACTTTTAAGCTGATCGTTTTTGCGGCGCACCATCGTATAGGAATCAAACAGATTAGTCCGCATGGTTTCCAGATTCTTCGCCAAACGTCCCACTTCGTCTTCCTGGTCCATCGTGATGGGGTTAGCCAGTACGCCTTTGCCTAAGGCTTCTGCCACATCCCCTAGTTTTTTCAAAGGATCGGTAACCACTGTTTTTACCAAAAAAACAATCATCACGGAAAAAACAATGAATAGGACAACAAAACCCATGGCAATGTCATAAATGCGTTCTGAGACGGCCAAATCCATTTGCCGGGGTGATAAACCCAAAACCACGGAACCCAGCTTTCTCACACGAGTAGGCTCTTTGAGAATGTCGCGTTCATAGACAAAGGGTACCACGTCAGTTTTGTCTTCCAGAGCCGAAGAAGACACCAAGTTGTTGTCTGCATCTAACACGTACACGAAGATAATGTCCTCATTACCTCTGATTAGATTATCCGTGTAGGTTTTTATGGTGACGTAGTCTTGAACCACCATGGGAGCAGCACAAAAACTGGCGGTTGCCTGGCTTAAACCGGCCCCCAAAGTATCCAACTGACGTCGTAAAATTTTTCGATCATCCTGTACATAGTAACTCCCCAGCAGTACGACAATAATCGCCATGGCCGGGAATGCGGTGAGTATAAACTTAATGCCAATATTGGCTTTTTTCCAAACTTTCATGCAATTTAATTGGAAACTTTGTCCGAAACCTGCCCGAACTAAGAGAATCTCTATCCCTATGTTTTGCGAAATATTTTCAAAAATTCTTGTAGAAAACTATAGACTATTAGCGGCTAATACTGGCAAAGTATTAGTTAATCTTTTATTGTAAAACAAGAACATACATACCTACGTGATGATAAGAGCAATATAGCTATGGCCAAATGGATTCGTTCACCCTGGAACCCCCGTTTTATGGAACAATCACCCCTGCTGTTCCATCCCCTGTCCGTCGCTGCTACCAATTTTGTCCGCCATGACCAATGGCCGGACCTGGACGACTACAATGCATTAATAAATCTATGCGATCCGGTAGTACGATCTGAAATAGGGGTTCCCATTAGCTTTGTTGAGCAGGACGGACCTCCTGCCAGCTGGCAAAAAGAGTACGAGCCCCGGATCTTTCTCGATGGAGAAGTGCAAACGCGATGCGAAAACTGGCATGATTTCTTTCAGGTTCTGGTGTGGTACAGCATGCCAAAAACCAAATCCACCTTAAACGCGTTACATTTTGAATCCATTGAACGACGCAAAGCCGATGACCCAAATAACAAAACCCGCAGTAGCATTGAAAATGCACTGACTCAGTTCGATGAGTGCGGCGCTATAGTCACCAGTTCCGATCCCTCGTTGCTGGACATGATAGAAAACTTTGACTGGAAAACCCTGTTTTGGGAGCACCGAGAATCAACCCAACAACGATTACGTTGTTTCTGCTTTGGTCATGCCATTTACGAGAAAGCCCTTAACCCCTATCCCGGTTTGACCGCGCACAGTATTTTATTGCCTACTGCAGAGTCCTTTAACCGTAAACCACTACAGCAACAATTGAAGTACCTGGACGCAGCTATCAGTAAAAAACTGGCAACCCTGGAAATTCAAACTCCCCGAGATTTTGCTCCGTTTCCTTTACTGGGTATGCCTGGCTGGGTTTCGGAAAATCAACAGGAAAGTTATTACGACAATACGGATTACTTCAGACCGGGGCGGCGTTCCTGATGCCAAGCTCAGAGGTCCGACACCGTACCTTTATAGGCATCCCGGTGAACCGAGCCCTTTGTGAGTTTTTTCAGCAATTCCAACAGCAACAACAGCAAAGCCCCTGGTATCCCCAGGCCCGTTGGGTAGCGTTGCCCAAGCTGCATGTGACCCTGCGCTTCCTCGGCAATATCACGGAATCGCAACTGCAGCAAATAAAAAACGGTATTTCCTGCTTATCAACCGCCCCCTTTAAAATACAGTGCTCCACACCCAAACCCTTCCCCAATGTAAAACGGCCTCGTATGCTGGCCTCTTTTGTCCACAAAAATGCGGAACTGGAACAACTGGCACTCTGGGCGGAAACCCTGGCGCTGGAGACCGGGCTGGCAGGGGAAAAACGCCCCTATTTGGGGCACATTACGGTGGCGCGATTGCGTCACCCGGTTTCGGATCTTCAAGCATTGATCCGAAACACGGACAGCTGTCCTTTGCCCGTAGAGCGCGTTGTACTGTACCAGAGTCACCATGGCAATAATCCGGATATCGGCAAAAGCCTTCACACGGGGTATGAGGCCTTGGCAGAGCAACAATTAAACGCTTAACATTTTGCTCGGGTAAGCTTGAATTGTTTGATTTTTAAACTATTCTTTTATGAAGGCGTTGTTCCATAGACATACCAGGGGTGTTTGTGGGGCGTTGTGTTAACACCCTGATAAAGGAGGTGATCACATGTCTAATGACAGTATGTGTGCTGCTTCCGGAGCTACTTGTTAACGCCCAGGTTCGCCTGGAAGCTCCACTACGTCTCGGGTACTGCTATAGAACCCGTAAGATGTCGCGAAAGAAAAGCGGATGGTGTCACCACCATCCGCTTTTTCTTTACGCATTTTGAAAGATGCGTTGCGACTATGTTCGCAGTTTATTCTCTAACATTTTGATTTTCTTACCCATATCCTCTGAGATGCGAACCATTTGCTGACGTATGAATACGTTTTCCACATGCATTTGGATGTGAAAAGCCACCTTGCGCAGTGTTTCCTTGTCCTCGTCGCTGTAATGACCGGCATCGATTTTGTTCAATACTTGGATTGCCCCTGTCACTTTGTCCTTGGTCACGCCTTTGATGGGTACGCAAAGTGAATCCCGACTCACAAAGCCGGTCGTGACATCCACCGTATCATGGGCACCCACCGTATTTTCCAGATCGTACTCTTCCGCCATATTACCGCTGGATACCACCTGCCCCACAATGGAGTTCCACTTGGGTACGGTTATCTGTCGTTGTTTCACGCCGGTACCGCATTGTAGCCAGAGATTATCCTCTACCGGATCTAATACAAAAATACTGCACCGTTCCACGTTGAGAACTTTGGGTACCAGTTCCACAAAAAATTCAATCAGTTTCTGATTGCTGACTTTCTCCCAAGCGCTATCTATAACTTGTTGTTTTTTCTTTAATTCATGCAGTTTTTGTTGAAGAACCTGTTTTTCCATTACCGTCGAATTCCTTACACATCGTGGGATTCCAGAAGCTCTGACAGTACCGCACACCACGCGGCTGCCAAATTGTCGCGGTTGTAGCCTCCCCCACCCATAGCCAATATACGACCGCTGGCGTATACATCGGCAATTTTGCATAAACGTTTAGCCGCATAGTTGTGGGCTTGTTCTGATAACTGCAAATGAGTGATAGGATCACCACCCAAGCTGTCGGCACCACACTGTAACAATATGAACTCAGGCCGAGCCCGCTCCAAAAAGGCTTCCGCTTGCGGCCAACGCGCCAAAAATTGCTCATCCGTGGCTCCGGGTGCCAGGCAGATATTCAACTTACTTCCCTGCGCAAGGCCTTCACCGGTTTCATACTCAAATCCGGTCCCCGGATACAAGTAATTACCATCCTCGTGAAAATCCACAAAACACAGATCCGGATCTTCAACAAAACTGTAAAACACGCCATCGCCATGGTGGGCATCTATATCCACATAAGCCACACGTTTTACACCGTAACATTGACGCAGTACTTCAATGGCAATGCCACAATCATTGAATACACAAAAGCCGGATGCACTGTTTCTACGCGCATGGTGTAATCCCGCAATGGGAACAAAACCTCGGTTAAACTCACCCGTCATAATGCGGTTCACCGCGTCAACCACACAACCCACGACTGTCATAGCCGATTCGTAAATTCCTCGTCGTGCCGGGGTATCACCCTGGTCCAGATATCCCACGCCCAGCTTGGACATCGACCGGACTTTTTGCACATACTCCTTGGTATGAAATAATTCTACGGTTGACTCATCGCCGCTCAGGGGTTCCAAAAGTGAAATCTCCGGATGTTGAAGCAGTCCCTGTTGTTGTGCCTTTTGCATAAAGGCATCATGCCGATCCGGGCCGAATGGATGCCCCTCTCCGAATCCGTAGTCCGCCAAAGCTTTGCCTTGATATAAACAAGTATGCGCCACCGATTTCTCCCGATTAGCTGGAATCGCATTCATTTTAGTATACAACATTGAAAACGGGTTAGGCTGAGCCGGAACGGTTTATGTATTCAACCAAGCAGACATAAATCGCGATGCCATGGGCAAGTGGTGGTTTGCTATGGAATTTTTTTGTAGGTGGAATAGTTACCTGTTCTGGATGAAAAGGCATAAAGCGCTGACTTGTTGTTTTTGTATGTCAGGGTAATGGGAATGGCTTGGCCATACAACTCGTAGACAATACGTACTTCCCCCGGCTCCACCTGATAGGTGCCACGTACCCGGTTTTGTTTGTCGTTGGTGAAGGAAACCACAGAGCCGGTTTCGGTAAACTCTATCCAGTCTTTATCGCTACCGTCCGGATCGTGAAACAGCTCCCAAGTTCCCACAATCCATTTTTCAGCTGCATGAGCTTGTGATACATAAGTTTGGAAACCCAGTAACATCAAAATTAAAAACCATCTGCAAGAAGAAGCCGGTTTCATGATTATCCTCCCGTAATGAGTTAATCAATTTGCAATCACATTGCACGATCAGTACCAGCTACTTCCATTTTGCACCCAACGGTTCGGGCAAAAGCTCTCTTACTTAAATACGGGTTTTTCTACCCGAATCACTCCCTCTGCATCGCTCACAACCACAGAACGCGGCTCATCATAAGCCACTCCCGTCTGCAGTACCTCCCTAAACACTATTTTTCCACCGTTTTTCTCCGGGGTTTCAAAGCTATTAAACGAAAAATATGCGCGATCATACAGGTTTTTATGAATCCAAACGAAACTTCCTGTTTCCAGATCCAACTTTGCCACCAACCCAATTGCGGTTTGGTACAAAAATCCAGCATCAATCAAACCACTGGCAGTGTTAAAACCTTCCAGATGCGTCTCCCACTTGGGACTCAGTGATTGACCGTCAAGACGTACGACATAGCTGGCCGAACTTTCCCCGTCTTCAGTTTCATAAACCAAGATAATGTCATCACCGTAACTGCCATAGTACAACACGGATATGACATCCCGACCGGGAACGTTGAGTGAAAACCGGGTGGTTTGACCATCTGACCTTACACCTTTGCCGTTGGTTTGGATACGAAAGGATTTCCCCTTTAACGTAAATACACAAGGTTCGGATTCAGATTCTTGCAACGAACCGCACTTGGCGGATGTCGTAGTGTTTGGCTTGGCCCATACGGGTAAGGCCAACAAGCACAAACATAGAGCTAAATTCAGTCGAATAAACATATGACCCACCATTTCCACAGCGTAGCTGTAGTACCTTTTATAATAAATTCAGTAGGGTATGGAAACTCATACAGACAAAACCATAAACACTATATCGTCTCAGCCCCAGCTTGTTTAAGCGATTTCACAGAATAGATTCTCATTTTGGGATACTTGCATCGACTGACCAATCCCCGCATACTGGAACCGGGTATCAAAACCGAGACAAGGTTGTATCCTGTTAATTTCATTATCTATTTTTGTAGCTGTTGGTCCTGTCATGTTGCGGTATTTGTGCCAAGAATTTTTCAAACAATGCAAGCGGTTGGATAAAACTCCAAGCAAAATTGTAGAAAAATATGACTGTAATGCAAACCTTTTTTTATTTTTGATGGTTTTGCTACTCAGTGCCTGCAGTGCCCAACCGCTGCTACCAAGCCCAGATCTGAATATCACCCAACCCGACTATCAAGCTCAATTACTGTTGCGGGAATCCCATATGCGTGCCAGCTACAACCGCTTGCTGTATGGTCTGGATGAACCCTCCGAACACGGCCTGCATCCGGAGTTTTTACTGCAAATCGTTGCCCGTCAACTTTCGGGACTGCAACATACACAGGCCAATCTGAGCAAAAGTGTAGCGGATTTTAACACCTTTATTGCAACTCGCTTGCAAGCCACGCAACAGTTGAAGGTAGCTCCGAAACTGAAGCACGCCATTACGGTCCATCTGCAACGGGCGGATATCAACCAAGTGATACGGCTATTGGAAACCAACACCAAGTTCGTTCCCGCAGCAAGTAGAGCTGCTATAGACCATGAATTGGGTTGGTATTATTTGAATACGTTCGAATATATCACTTCATTCTCCTATTTTCAGTCTGCCTTGGAAAAGCTGCCACACTCGCAACAACCCTCCCCCTTGGAAACTCCTCACCGTTACCAACAAGCCTTACAGCATGCAGCGACGCGATTTATTGAGCCTATTAAAAACAGTGAAATCTATATGGGAGATTTATCCAACACCCACACCAACGAAGAAATCCAATTTATAACATCCGTATTAACACAGATAGGACACCACTATTTTGAAAAAGCAGATTATGCTAACGCTTTAAACTATTTTACCCGATCCCTGAATATTAAAATCAAAACCGTGGGACTGAACAATCCAAGTTATATAGACACTTGGCTGGACAAAGGTATAGCATTACTCAGGCAACAACAACTACAGCAAGCGAGCGACATAGCCGAGCACGCCGTATCCGGCATTGATGAACACCCGGTTACATTGAAACTAAAAACGGCGCGGTTCATTGCAGACCTGGGTAGAAAATGGTTAGAACAAAACTGTCCGGAAAAATCCCACTATTTCAGCACACAGGCACTGACTTTACTGAAACCGTTGACCAAATACCAACACGAACTGAACTTTCTGGAACACTTGGGAAGCACCTATTTTGCTACGGGACAATATGTTAAGGCCTTACGAGTCTATGATGCAGCACTCGGCCTTGTTCCTGGAACCGGCCACAACCTCTACTAAACACGTCATAATTTCTAAAGACAATCTCATTCTTGCTATTAAACAACTTTCTACATTACTCTGCCATTTCGAAAAGCGCCTATTTTTCCTAGGGTAGTTTCCAGCGCTCCTTTGCAGTACCATCAATATTTTAATCAGGGAGATACTCAGTGAAAATCTGGATTCCCATTGGACTGGTGGTGATTTTGGCTTTTAGTTTGCTCGCCATGCAAACTATGCAGGCTCCTAACTATGGTGCCAAATACAACAGCGATGTCATTTTATACTCTACCAGTTGGTGTCCCAACTGCGCCCAAACGAGAGCCTTTCTCAGTGCCAGTGGAATACCCTACAAAGATTTTGATATAGAACAATCCTCAACGGCCTATCAGGAGCACAAGTCACTGGGCGGTAGAGGCGTACCGGTATTATTGGTAAAAGGCGTGGTGATTCAGGGTTACAACCCCAAAGCAATTCAGCGCGCTTACTCCGGCTCCTAATGCGAATCAACCGTTTTAATACACCAGGCCAACTATCAACAACATAGCGCTCCAGCGAGACGGTTGTGGTTAGAGATAGTTTCAGTTAGAGATAGTTTCCGTTAGAGATAAATAACGTAGGCTATTTTGCATAGGACATGCAGAACCTGGTCCAGGTGGAAATTAATCTTTCTTTCGCATTTTAAAAAGTCTATGGAGGCATGAAGAGCAGTTTCTGCCAGACCAAAATACAGGTTATATGTTACCAGGTACACCAAAGCACCGTGTATCAGTGCATGCGCTCCCAACCAGTAATACCAAGGAGGAAAATGTCCGCCGGATTCCTCATGCCGTTTACTGTGGCGATTTTTTCCCGACACCATAGTTTCATTTTGAAGCACAAAATCGGCAAGGCAATGGGAAGCAAGTAATAAAAACAATATTACGGGTAATTCTGCCAATGTAAATCACCGACTCCGGATTAAAGAAAACCTATCAAACAACATTCAACTCCGTCCGGTGCAATCCGCTATCCGGGATAGCTTCGACTTCTTGTACCGGTAGCAAAATCCGCACTGCGCACCCCTTACCCTGTTCTGTCTCCATAACAATGTGTCCACTAAAATCGTGGACAATACTATGGGTGATAGCCAACCCCAGGCCGGTGCCTTCTCCTTGTTTTTTGGTAGTGTAAAAAGGTTCAAAAATACGTTGTAGCTCATCCGCTTCAATACCCGGTCCGGCGTCCTGAATGACAATTTCGGCAAATTCGCCATGCAGTTCATTTAAACAGGAAGTACACAACGCTTGGGTAACCAAGGTCTTTCGAGTGGTCAATGTAATATCTCCCCTGCCGTTCATGGCATCCTTGGCATTGATGCATATATTCATAATCACCTGGTCCAGTTGAACTGAATTTATATTAACCCACAACGAACCTTCACTGACGTTAATATCCATAGCCACAGTTGCCGGTATGGCAGGTTTCAACAAGGTTACCAGGTCCCGGATCGCTTTGTTTACATCTACCAAAGAAGCATTCTCACCCGATTTTCGACTAAACGACAACAACTGTGCCACGAGCCCTGCGCCCCGCTGACCTGCGGCTTGAATCTCCACCAGGTTTTTTTCCAGAGCAGGATTCATTGAATCTTGTATTTGCAACAAAGCCAAACTGGAAAAACCGTTTATAATCCCTAATATATTGTTAAAATCGTGGGCAATACCTCCGGTTAACTGACCGATCAATTCCAACTTTTGCCCCTGGCGTAACCGTTGTTCGAACCTCTCCCGTTCCAAGTCCGCCTGATGTTTTTCTGTAAGATCTGCAACAATCGTATAAATCCCTTGTACCATTCCTTTTTTGTCTATATTAGGAATATACTGTGCCTGAATATAGCGGGTTAATCCATCGGGATACCGGAGTTCCTTTTCACAAAACACTTTTTCACCGGCCAACGCTCTACTTAAATGAGGTCTAATTTTCTCGTAGACATCGTCACCCACCAAGTCCCAAACTCTACGGCCAACAATGCGCTCTTTAGATATCTTGTGCCATTTTTCATAAGCGTCATTCACATAAATATAACGCAAGTCTTTATCCAACTCGGAGATCAATATCGGCAAGGCATTGTTAATGGCCTCAATCTGATTGTGCAAATTTTCGGTGGAAATTTTTTCGTTGTTCAGGGCTTCTATTTTTTTATCCAGTTTTCGGGTAAGCACTTCAACGTGCTCTTTGGTATAGTTCCCCCCTTCCAGCCTGCTGTGCGAATCTGCGCTGGACCTTAAGACTGCTTTGATTTCTGCCAACAACGCTTCGGGCTCGAAGGGCTTCACCAAAAACCGCGAAGCCCCCAAGGACATAGCTAAGCTCCTGTCTTGCTCTTCGGTATAGGTGGCGGTATAAAACATCACAGGGATATGGGCAGTCGACAAATTGCTTTTAACTCTGCGACACAAACCAAACCCATCCAGTTCCGGCATTAAAATATCGGTAATAATAAGACTTAATGGCATTTCTACAGCTATATCGTAGGCTTGCTCACCATTTTCAACACCAACGACATCAAAACCCATACCAGTAAGGTAATCCTCTAAGAATATCCTAGAGTCTTCTGTATCTTCGGCTATGAGTATTCGCATTTTAACTCTCTTAGAATTTTGTGAATCTGACCGACGACGCGGTCTGGGTCTATAGGTTTTTCAATGTATCCGCTGCAGCCTATTTGAAGCAAGCTCTCTCTGTCACCGGCCATAGCATAGGACGTCATTGCGATAACCGGTAAACTTTTTCCATCGCGAAACTGTCGAATGGATTTCAAAACTTCGGCTCCATCAATATCCGGTAACTGGATATCCAGTATTACCAAATCGGGTCCTGCAGTACGCGCAAGCTCAATACCTTCCTTACCGGTCAGAGCACGTAAAGTTTCATAGCCGCTTGCCTCCAAAATGAAGGTTATGAGCTCCATATTATTATCGTTGTCTTCAATTATCAGTACTTTTTCCATTGAGTATCCTGACTGACTTTCCGGCTATACCTGACTACACACCTATGCTACGCAATTCTCTACAATTCGGTTAATTTCGCCAATCACGCTGGCAGGGTCTATTGGTTTTTCAATGTAACCGGCACATCCCGAAGCGATTAAACGCACACTGTCTCCCGTCAAGGCGTAAGAGCTAACCGCTATAATCGGAATTGACAAGCCTTTTTCCATATTTCGAATCCTCCTTAGCACCTCAATTCCGTCCATATCCGGCAGTTGAATATCCAACAATATAAAGTCCGGGTCGGCTGTTTTAAATATCTCGATACCTTCAGCACCTAAAGTCGCGGGAATGACAGAGAACCCGTTTGCTTTTAGCAAAAAAGTGATTAACTCCATATTGTTTGAATTATCTTCGATGACCAGCGCGGTTTTCATAGGCTACTCTATACCCCATTATTGTTTTGAAAAATACACTTTTGGAAGAAGCAAACGAAAAGTGCTGCCATGCCCGGGTACACTTTCAACTTCGATACTTCCTTTTAATAAATCAATCACGAGTTTTTTGGTTAGATATAGCCCAAGACCTGCTCCGCCCGCTTTAACTTTCAAGTGCGATGAAAGCCGTTCAAATGCTTGAAAGCAGTTTTTCATCTGATCGTTTTCAATACCTATTCCGGTATCGATAATCTGAACTTCCACGGCTTCTTCAGACTCCTGCACTTCGATCGTTATACCACCCGCCTCTGTATACTTAACCGCGTTTGAGACCAAGTGCCGCAAACACTGTGTTACTCGCTTACGATCCGTGTGCATTTCTATTTTTGTTACACCCTTGACCGCCAAGGTCAATCCTTTTTTATTCACAAGGCCGGTAAACTCATCTTTAACTTCGTCAATTGCCGAGCTCAGAGAAAAACTACTGGGAAAAACATCCAGTCGATGACCTTCAATTTTTGCGATATCAATCACGTTTACGATGAGTTCCAGCAGGTGCTTCGCTGAACCGTATACCCGCTTGAGTTGATCGCTTTGTTTTTCGTTTAATTCGCCCGACATCCCCTGCAATACAATTCCGGTAAATCCGATAATGGAGTTCAATGGTGTACGAAGCTCATGAGACATAGAGGCGATAAACAGGGACTTCAATTTGTCCAAGTCTTTGAGTTTTTCATTAGCCTCGCGTAATGTTTTGGTCCTGTTTTCAATTTTCTTTTCCAGCTCATTATTGATGCTTTTCATTTCCAGAAACATGTAATCGCGCTCGGACCGGGAACGTAATGCGTCAAGTCCATAGGCCAAATCGGCTGCAACGCTCCGCAACAACTCCAACTCATCGTGTTCAATGGACATACCGAGATTGGCGCTTATATTTAAAGCTCCAACCACTTTATCACCGACATTCAGGGGCAAGGATACCGTCGCATTGAAGCCACCCACTTCCGCATCCTCCCAACACGGCAGGCATGACGCTTTGTTTGGAATATTCCCGTTAACCACAGGGGCGCTGGATTCGAGAGCATTGTTGATCGTCGAGCAACCGTAAGGTGTATCCATACAGTTCAAACCCACCGACTCGGAACGATCAGAAAGACCTGCCTGGCCTAGTACTTTGAGTTTTTTTGTATCGCCTTGTTCAATGACACCAACCCAAACTCTGGAATAGCGTTTATAGGTAACCAACACATCACACATGGCTTGCGCCAACTCAGCTTCCGACTTGGCAGATAGTAAAGCTTCATTTCCAGCGTTAATAGTCATTAAGGAACGGTTGATAATGAAATGTACCTGTTCAAGTTCCTTTCTTTTTAGTTTTTCAAACTTCAAACTGGCATTGAGCTTTTCCAAGTAGTTATTGTTATCTTTGAGAATTTTATGCAGCTTTTGCGTGCGACTGCGTAAATGAGTTATTTCCCGGTTGTCACTTATGCAGGAGTTGCGAAAAGTTTTCAGTCGAATAATTTTTTGTCGAAAAATGGACTTGGGCGTACCGGCATCAAAACAATCAATAAAACCACCACGAAACAGAGCGGTTTGCTTCTCTTCATCCAGGGTCTCTACAAGTGCAATGGCGGGAATTTGATCGATGTTGCAACAACCTGCCAAATATTGCAGACATTCGATATTTTTGTCTGTCCCGGTTTCGTTGATCGCAATCACATCCACGGTATCCCGGTCCAATATACGTTGCGCAGATTCTACATCTTGAGCATAAACCACCAACAGTTCATGATGTTGCTCAATCTTCGTAATGGGACTCAATTGCGAAATTTGCCGACCTATACACAACACCAACGGAATGTTTTCCAACCCGCTTTCCCGGTTCTTTTCTGATGCTGATTGAGCGTTTTCCGCAAAATCTATTACGTCAGTCTGTTCAACCATTACCAGAACGTCCTTGCTGCCGCGACAGTTTAAACAAATTTCAAAATAGACCTGTTGCGATTGGAGCTAACCAATGCAACGTGCTTAGACTACCTAGCTGATAATACAGCGCGTACAACAAACCCGCACAGCTCCTTGGCTCCCCGAAAGCCACTGCTGCGATGCGCACTAATTGAGCAAATTTCCCCTTAATTATAGTCTACTATTCATACCCTGGCATCTATGAATAAGCATCACCACCCTATGTTCAAGAATTACTCAGTCAAACTGGGGTACTTGTTTCTCTAAACGCTGACGGATTTTGGTGTGTAAATAGAACAACAACTTTTGAGTCGCTGTTATCGCTGCCATATGTCTTCGCGACGAAAATTCATCATATTGAGATTTGGTTACTTTGCATTCGGTTTCTTTACAAAATTGTAAAATCGGTGACGGTCCATCATCCGGGTCACAACGGTCTTTCATTTGAGTCAAACCAAAACGATTCCCAAACAGCCCATAGTCCTTAAACTTCTCCTTTTCCCGTTGATGGCACTGATGGTGTTCACTCCAAAACAATGACCAGGTGAACACTTGCTGAGTTTTACCCACAATCACACTTAAACTTTCCTTTTCAGCCGCCACCAAGGTCTGCCGGGCCGTTTCCGCCAGTAGCGTTTCCAATTGAGCTCCCTCCTGCAACACCGCTTTGCAAATGCTGTCTCTGTTCTGTTCAAATACACCAGAGGCCGTTGCCGGTTTAAATGAATAGGATTGGAATCGATCACGTTGCCCGGACCAGTGATAGATGGGAATTACATTAGCGGGGACAGTAACATCCTGGACATAATGACTTAATCGCCCCATGGTTTCGTACAGTTTCTTAAACTCAAACTCCTGTAGGAAGGGATTTTTTAACATACGGTCCGCGGCATCCAGTAACTCGTAGAACCGGGTGTTTAACGAAATTTGCGCGCCAGACTCGCTCAAGCCCAGATCACCCTTGGGGCTGTAGAAATGCCATTGCCGACCTCGATTGGGATTATGCAGAATACTGTCTTCCAATTTGGAATATTGGACAAATAGATCCCGGTACTTCACCGACCAGGCGTCGCTGGGGTTGCATTGTTGGTACTGCCGCAGCGCTTCTGCACTAAGTTGAGAATGTAGATTGGGTTCGTAGGCCAACGCCTTGCCGGTGGACAGCCAACAGACAGCGAACGTGACCACAATGACGAGAACAGAAGACCGTCTAACGCTGAACGATCCTATTCTGAACAATCCTATTGAGAACGACTCGATACGAAGAGTACGACCGGTTTGGAATATACCGACACTCTGTAAAAATAAGTTAACCAAAACGAACCCATTCCGCTACTAAATACGGAATTATGCACGGGCATCTGCCCACAATCAAATCTACCAAGCCGTAAAAACCGGAAAACTAGGTGTGCAAATCAATCACCAAACCATCCGCAATCCAGGATTTTAGACAAGACGCCGCCCGCAGGGCCACGGTATCTGCTTCACCTCCGGGTTGGGTCATCAAAAATTCACACAGCTGTGAAAAATCTTTTCCTTTCAGAGCCATAGGTAACAACAGAGCTTCATCTGCTTCCAAGGTACGAAATCCGGTGCGTAAGTCCCGGCGCCAGACCAGACACTGCTGTTTTGCTCCTGTATGTGCCGTTTCAGGTAGCAGTTGCTCAGCGCGCATGGCTTGCCAAATCGGAAGTATGTTCCACTCGTACTCACAGAGCGTAACCGAGGAATGAAATTGCAGCACCAATCCCGGCCATTTCTCCGGCGCTAAACCGGCCATGTGCTCCAGATTGATTGGCTCGGCGGCGGCGGCGTTAAATGCATCCACCAACGCCCATTCAAATGCCGCTATTTCATACAGGTAAGGTTGCTGGCAATAGGGGTTGGTCCTCTTTAAGAAGGACGCCATCTTTTTGCCAAACCAACGCAGAAAGGTGTTGATGGAAGGATGGGCCTGAATATAGTCCCGGCCCAACTCGTAAAACTGTTGCTCACCTAACAGGGCTGATAAGGCTTCGAAATCCGCCGCCAAGGCCTCCACCAGACGCGCAACATAAGCATGAGCGTAAATATTTAAACGAAATCCTTGAGTCAGTACACCCTGCTTACTGATGTGCTCTCTAATACCGGGGTTTCCTTGCATTAAATATTGCTTAAAAACCTGTTGGAGCTGCTCCAGGGAAATCGATTGCGATTGACTCATGCCGCTTGCCCCAAAACTAAAGCGCCTACTCGACGAGCCTGCTCTAATTCCTGCATCAATTCCTCGAACGGAGGCATACGATCATCGCGTTCGATCATGGTGGATACTGCCCCAAACCGCTGCAAAGCCTGCTCGTACAAATGCCAGACCGGGTCAGACACTTTGTGATCATGAGTATCAATAACATAGTCACCGTAGTCGCTGTGGCCTGCCAAATGTATTTGTCTCACCCGTTCCACCGGCATGTGATTGATATAATCCATCGGATTGAAGCTGTGATTACGGGCGCTCACATACACATTATTGATGTCCAATAACATCAAGCAATCCGCACGTTCAACCACAGCGCAATAAAACTCCCATTCCGACATGTGCGAATGCTCATAGCTGACATAGCTGGACACATTTTCCAGTAAAATACGACACCCCAAATAATCCTGTACCTGCAGCACCCGCTGCGCCACGTGATCAATCGCTTCCTCTGTATACGGGAGTGGCATTAAGTCATGCAGATTGTGACCACCATAGCCGGTCCAGCACAAATGGTCTGATATCCACTTCGGTTGCGCGCGCTGTGCCAGTGTTTTTAACTGTTGGAGATAATCCCAATTTAACGGATCCACGCTGCCAATGGACAAAGAGACCCCGTGCATAACCACAGGATAATCGCGGCGTACGGCATCCAGATAGTGTAGTGGTTTACCACCATCGACCATGTAGTTTTCACTCAATATCTCAAACCAATCAACCTGCGGACGCTCCTGCAAAATCGTATCGTAATACTCGGACCGCAAGCCCAAACCGTAGCCTAAATAGTCTGTCTCATTGTTCATGACTGCTTACTCTCCAACACCCGCTTCTCTTGCTTAACTATTGAACTGATTAACCAAAGGGGCGAATTCTATTAAGGAAAACGCCCATTTAGTCTAGGCTTTGGGTTTTCTATTTTCCGACTTTACCGCCTACTTTGTCGCAAGCTTCCTTGGAAATACTGACAAAACCCTGTCCTTTGCAGGCAGACTGACCTTTACAGGCATTGGTTGCACTCTTGCAATCATTATTGCCTTTGCACTTATTTACACCATAGCAATGTACCTTGGCATCAGATTCTCCTGCCATGGACGCCATGGGCGCCACGCTAAACAAACCCGCTGCTGCAACGGCTAAAGCCACGCCTGTGTTTTTATGTACACTCATAATTTCCTCCGGTTTTGGATTACACACCAGGACCGGACCACCCGGCTGGTGCAAAAGTTTTATTTAACAAGCCATTTATCGCAGAATTATCACACCAGACAATTTGAGGGGGATTATCGACAACTGCTGTGATCTGCGAATTCAGCGCTCGCACAACTCAGACGCAGCAAGAGGAACTTTGTTACGAAGGAAATGAGATATGGAGTATTATGCGGAGAATTTAAGCTCGGTCCGCTCCAGACGGTGGGGCTCGTCAACGCTAACCCCTTGAGCGTAATCTACCCCAATATCCTTTAATTTCAACAAGGTGGAATCGGTGTCCACCGTTTTCGCGATGGTACGCAAACCTGCAATATGCCCGATTTCATTAATGGCTTCCACTATGGCGCAATCCATAGGATCTTCCACCATATGACCGACAAAAGAACCATCGATTTTAATAAAATCCACAGGAACGGATTTTAAATAGGAAAACGAACTTAGGCCGGAACCAAAATCATTCAGTGCCACCTGACAACCGCATTTTCTGATTTCACGAATAAATTCCGATGCAAATCCATACTGCGCCAAGGCCGCTGTCTCATTGATTTCAAAGCAAATCGTTTCATAAGGTACCGCGTAGCGTTGTAACTGATCTTTTACGTATTGTAAAAAACTATCACTCAATGACGATCCGGAGACACTGAGAAAATAAACTCCCAATTGATCTCGACTTTGTACTGACTTCATGCGCTCGTTTAGGTATTCCGCTGCAGCGCGAACAAACCAGCGATCAATTTTGGGCATGAGATTATAGTGCTCTGCCGCCGGAATATATGTATCCGCATCCAGGATGTTACCGTCGTCGTCTTCCAGTCGAATCAAGAATTCTTTGTGCGGTTTACCACCGCTGACGTTGTTAACCGGTACAATAGCCTGCTCATAGAGGCGAAACCGGTTTTCATCCAGGGCCTGATTGAGACGCGTCACCCAAAGCATCTCTCCCTCGCGACGGTTCAAATCATCATCTTGATGGGAATAAACTCGAATGCGATTGCCTCCAGACTCCTTAGCGGCGTAACAAGCCAGATCCACACCCCGCATAATTTCATCTATGCCGGTGCTTTCGGCACTAACTTCCATAAACCCAATACTGGCACTAATCCGATATGGCTTTTCCTGCCATTGAAACCGAAATTCATCGATGGCATCCAAGACGCTTTCAGCAATTCGTAACGCCGGCTCACTATTACAATTTTCCAGTAAAATGCCAAATTCATCTCCACCCAAGCGCGCCAAGGTGTCGCTGTCACGAACCTGTTCTCTGAGTGTCCTGGAAATCTGTTTCAGAAAAATATCCCCGGCCACGTGACCGCAGGTATCGTTGATAACGCGAAACTGATCCAGATCCAGATAGAGTAAACCGTTGGACTGACCGCTGTGCCAACTGGTTTCCAACACTTGTTGCAACCTCTTTTCAAACTGATGTCGATTGTTAAGACCGGTCAAGGCGTCATGATACGCCATGTGGGTAATGGTGTTCTCAGCTTTTTTCTTGGCAAAACGGACGCTGGCATCCTGCAACTCACGCTCTATGGCCGGGGCCAAGCGAGCCAGGTTGGCCTTCATAATATAATCCTGAGCACCGGCTTTCATCGTTGCAATCGCCATTTCCTCGGGAATAATGCCGGAAACAATGATGACAGGAATATCCAGATTCAATTCACTAAGACAATCCAGTACCGTTTTTGAATTGAGACAAGGCATGCTGTGATCGGTGATAATTAGGTCCCACGCATATTGCTCCAGCATGGATTTCAAGTTTTCCGGGGTATCCACCCGTTCAAAATACGGCGAATATCCGTCTTTTCTAAGCTGACGAATAATCAGCAGCGCGTCGCTTTCCGAATCTTCCACTAACAGTATTCGCAGAGCCATCACTTGCCCCTCAGGTTTGGATCGCTGTTTTTGTCCACTTACTCGACTGACGCTACGCTATTACCGGCAACGAGCTATTGCTGAAAGTATAGACAGTTCTTTGATAATAATAGAGCTACGGCGTAAAAAATTTGTTTCCCGTCCTTGGCGTAGCACGTCTCAGCGAGTTTGCACTTTGGCCAAAAAATATCCACCGACAATAAACAAAATCACAATGGACACCATACCCCAACGATGATCTCCGCTGGCGAGACTGATGAACCCAAGTAACAATGGTCCAATAATTGTGGCTGACTTACCCATCATATTGTAAAAACCAAAATACTCTCCCACCTGAGATGGGGGGATCAGCGAGGCATACATGGAACGGCTCAAGGACTGCATTCCTCCCTGAACCAAGCCCACAGCCACCGCTAAGGTATAGAACTCCCAGGCCTGTGTCATAAAAAAGGCCCAAACGCAGACCAACGAATAACACACCAAACCCAGATACAACCCGTTTTTAGTCCCTATTTGCATCGCCAGATAACCATAAGCGATGGTCGCCGGAAAACCCACAAATTGGGCAACCAACAAAGCCTTGATTAAGTCGTTTTGATGTAGATTGATAGACAATCCAAAATCCACGGCCATGCGTACCACCGTGTCCACACCGTCAATGTAAAACCAGTAAGCGAGTAAAAACAAAAACACGTTGCGCCTTTGTCCAATCTGTTTCATAGTGCCCAGCAACTGGCTCCAACCCTGACGAATCGCATTGGCCGCCCCTGGATGCACCGTTTTGGGTTCTTTTACCCACAACAGTAATGGCAGCGCAAATACAGCCCACCAAAGTGCCACACTCAAAAAGGAAAATCGCACCGCTTCGCTCGCATCTTTCAAACCGAATGCAGCCGGATCCAAGGTCATGGCCACATTGAGCGCGAATAAAACACCACCACCCAAATAGCCCATAGCATATCCCAGCGCGGAAACCAGATCGCGTCGCTCTGCATCCGCCACAAAAATAATCAAGGAATCATAAAAGATGTTGGCACCCATAAAACCGATAGTGGCACCGCAATAACAAGCAATGGCAAAAGCCCACTGGCCCTGCCCCACCCAAAACAGCAACCCCGTCAACACAATACCTGCAGCGGCAAATAACAATAAAAACCGTTTGCGATTACACATCTGATCGGCAATCGCCCCCAAAATCGGGGCTGCAAATACAATCAAAATGCCGGCCACGGCGTTGCCTACACCTAAATGAAAAGTACTGGTGGCGGCATCAGCAGAGGAATCCCAGAATTTTTTGAAGAAAATGGGGAAAAAGCCTGCCATGACGGTGGTAGCAAAAGCAGAATTGGCCCAATCGTACAATGCCCAAGCCCAGGTTTGGCGTGATTGTTTTATCCACCTCATATTACTTCATAACACCTCGAACACTATGGTTTATCCATTTTCCAGGCTCGCTTTTTACAGGTCCGCCGCGATCACATAAAATAGCATAGCTTGTTACTACATACTCTGAAAACAACCAACCACCGGTGCATAATGGAAAAGCTTCGCCAACGGCTACATCAACTGGATGGAAAAAGTTATAAAGCCTTCAAAGATATCCAAGGCCAATATGAATATGACCGATTTTCACTCAGCATCGATCATGTTCAGGGAGATCCCTTTGCCGCTCCGTCACGCGTTAGCGTTCAGGTGCCCATGGAGATAGCGGCATTTCCAAAAAATCTCTGGAATAACCCTATCCGCAAAACCGCACTGGAAGACTTTCTGGGTCGCCGCTTTAGTTCAATCATTCGCAAAGTAGTCAAAGGCCATCGAGGTAGCGGTGGTAGCGGTGAAGTGAATGTATCCACCAGCGGTCAACAAATTCTGCAGCGCAATGCCGTGCTTGTAACCGAGTCCTGGGTTGAGGCGCGTATTACAATGGGGCTGCCGGCCAATGGACGCCGTGCCGCCGGTCAACAGGCCATTGCCATGTTTATGGATGAACTGCCGCAGCTGGTGCACCAAGCGCTGGTATATGCCCAATTACCATCGCAACAAGCACTGACCCATATAAATTGCGCTGAAGACCAGGAGTTTTTACGTCACTGGCTGGAACAACAACAATTGGTGGCCTTTGTGGCCGACGGGGCCATACTGCCACGGCGCAGTGGCGTGGACGATAGTCCCTTAAAAAAGGCTGCTCTGGCCTTTCAAGCACCGCCATCTCTCAGTGTAACGGCACAACTTCCCAATGGCGGAACCCTTTCGGGCATGGGTATTCCCAAAGGAATCAGTCTCATTGTCGGTGGCGGATTTCATGGTAAATCTACCTTGTTACACGCCCTGGAACGCGGCGTTTATAACCACATCCCCGGCGACGGTCGGGAACAAGTGGTATGCGATGCGGCAGCGGTGAAAGTTCGAGCCGAGGACGGCCGGGCCGTCTCCTTGGTTAACATCAGTCCGTTTATCGATCGCTTGCCTTTTGATCGGGATACACACCGGTTCAGCACCGAAAACGCCAGTGGCAGCACCTCTCAAGCGGCAAACATTATCGAAGCATTTCAATGCGGCACCCGAGTTCTGCTCATTGACGAGGATACCTCCGCCACCAACTTTATGATTCGCGACGACCGTATGCAAGCCTTGGTGGCCCAAGACAAAGAACCCATCACTCCACTGTTGTACCGAGTGCGGGAACTGTATGATCAACATGGTGTATCGTCAGTGATTGTAATGGGGGGTTCCGGAGATTATTTTGATGTCGCCGATACGGTTATTATGATGGATACCTATGCACCCAAAGACGTAACCCAAGCCGCAAAGTCGCTGGCCAGGCCACCCCGGAGCTCAGATTCCACACTACCTCCATTCCAACGGATATCGCAACGGCGCCCGGGAAAAGCCGTATTGGACCCGTCCCGACGCAACCGTGATGTTAAAATTGATGCCCGCGGGCTCAGCAACATCAACTACGGTGAACACAACATTGACCTATCCCTGGTAGAACAACTGATTGATCAGGGCCAAACCCGCTGTATAGGCTTGTTGATACACTATTATGCCCGCCACTATGCCCAAACAGGAGATCTTATCCAGGGTCTGCAGCAATGCATGGAGGATGTACAATCTAAAGGCCTGGATACAGTCAGCCCTTATAAAGTGGGCAATCTGGCCTTGCCACGCCTGCACGAAGTCGCCGCTGCCATTAATCGAATTCGGGAAGGGAACTGGCACAGCTCTTGAACTTTTATGACAAAGTAACGTCTTAAGCAACAGAGCAATGGTATACCGACACCCCATGAAACCAAAACGATACGTACCCATATTAGCGGCTTTGGCCATCACCGGCATCGGGATGGAACTGTGGTTACAGCGCCCTGCCCCTTCGATAGCCGACCAACCCCCGGCTCCCAGTATCATCCAAACTGCGCCTATTAACGCAAACTCCGCCGACTTGACGCAGCTACGCGCTTTGCTGGACGAAGAAATAAAAACCCGTCAATTGTTGCAACAACGTATCGATTCCTTGGAACGTCGTGTGTCAGACCTGGAACAACGCGGCATTGCAAAACCAGGTAAGGATGACAGTAACGAACCGCAATCCAAGACCTACCGCACCCATGACCTACCCAAAGACTTTGTTCGTGGCCCCGGGTTCAATGCCGACGCTATGTTGGCTGCAGGCATAGCACCGGATCAAGTCAAACGAATTCAACAGATTTACGATGAAGTGGAAATGCAAAAACTGTACTTGCGAGATCAGGCCGTGCGTGAAGGCTGGATTGGTCAAAGCCGCTACAGTGAGGCACGCAAGGAATTGGATCAACGACTGGATACATTACGTGGCGAAATGAGCGATAAGGATTATGCCGCCTATCTTTATGCGACCGGCCAAAGCAACCAAGTCGTTGTCGAAAGCACCATGAGTACGTCACCCGCCCAGGATGCAGGCATTCAGGCGGGTGATACCATTATCCGTTATAACAGTAAACCCATTTACTCCTGGTCTGATTTGCGCAGCGCCAGCACTCAGTGCGCCGCTGACACCAGCATTGCTGTAGAAGTTAAAAGGGCTGAAACTATACAACACCTTTATATTCCGTGCGGCCCTTTGGGCGTTCGCATTGTCACTCGAAGTGAAAGACCATGATCTTCTCTTCACAATCTGACCTTATTCTTAACAGCAGCAACAATGGCCACACCCACCGCCGCTGCTTAACTACCCACTGGGCGGATAATGGGGAACACCGCATAAGCCCACCTCTTGATTTATTGCCGGCACTTCCATCACAGCGCCTGCAGGTTTAACACACATAAGCGTTTTTTCGGTTTTTATGCTTAGGAACCTCTGATTAACTCCGTGAATGGCATATATGAGGCCTAAATTGTCAATTGCTTCGTTGAAAAACTTGAAAATATTCCCGATATTCCCTGCGTTTTTCGCCTCGCACTTACCAATTTATTCCTCATCTCTGCTCATTCAGCAATTAATCAGAGGTTCCCTTAATAAGTTACCGCGGGCAATACAGATAGGTCAATGATCTATACTGTTAAAGACTCAGATGTGGATTCTATCATGAACCAAAACGTCAAACCGCTTCACGCCGTACTGATTGTCTTTTCAGCCCTAGCCATGATCTCCCTTATTTTTTTTACCCGTAGCGAAATGCTCCAGTTGGGCGGCCCCGATCAAATGCAGTTTGATGCCCAAGGCAATCTGTATATTCATATAAGCGGCGACCTGTATAAGCTGGACCCGGAGATGAAACTTCTGGCCCGGTTTAATTTGTCACAATTTGACGTTTATGATCTGGTGGGTGATTTTGCCTTTTTCAGCAATGGCGATTTGCTCATTCGTCGAGGTGAATATAAACCGAAATTCGCAGAAAGCCTGCGACGTTTTATGCGCCAAGCTGATGCAAACCCACCGTTAAATCATTCTCAAACCACCGGCTTAGTCCGATGCAAACTGGAAAGCAGTAAGTGCAAATTGTTTTCTACTGACGAAGAAAATTCACATTTGGATTTCCATAGTGCTTTTCACATTGCCATGGATTGGAGCACCGACACTGTCTATATCAGCGATACCGATCGCCACACTCTGCGCAAATATAGCAGTGATGGTACACCACTGGCAATTAAAGAACATGGGGTGCGTTATCCCAACCAGATTACACTGCACAAAAACAAATTACTGCTTGCGGACACCAATCACCATGCCATACAAGAGGTGGAAACTGTCAACGAAACCTTCGGTTCTATTCTCGTAAGTCACAAAGTCAATCACGAAAGTCTGAAACAAGCCCGCTGGCCCTTTGCATTTGCCCAAGTAGGCAATCAATGGTGGGTTAATAATATGCAGGGAAATATGCAAAACGGAAGCATCGTCGTATTCAGTGACACCTGGGATTTTGTTAAAGCACTTTCGTTACCTGAGAAAGCCGACCCCATTGACATAGCGGTTCTGGAACAACAGGTTCTGATCAGCGATCTGGCCAACATTCGCATTCATGTCTTGAATCACGCCGGTGAAGTTTTGCCAAATCAATTACCGCAAACTATTGCCAACAAACTAAGCGCCTTACAGGGGAAGCAAGCGAATCTCCGTATGATGGGCTATGCCACCGTGACCCTGTTTGTAATCATGCTGATGGGCGGCATCGGCCTGGCTGTGCTCAAGGTCCGACGCACCCCGGAAGAGTTTGCCAGCCACACCGAGTCTATTGATATTGACAACCCGGAAATTCAATGGGTCCGGCGAAACAAGAAACAAACTCAACTGCTTTGGCTTACCGCTTTGATACCGGTTATCCTGTTACCGTTTATCGGTATTGTGTTTTACAACAAGCCCCCGGCAGGTATGCAGGGACCGATAATACTTATTGCTGTCGTGTTAGTGGCGTTACCGGTAATTTTTTATTATCACCTCCGAGCCGCCATCGGTACCTTAGATGGCTTGCTCATTATTAAAAAAACCCCGCGTAACTACGCTGCCGCCAGTGGAAAAAATATCATCTATTCCGATCACTACATTCTTATCGGCAATACCTCCATTGCTTTCAGACAACAACAGATTTTTTTTCGTTTGGACGACATCGTCAATCAGGTTATGCCCCTGTTGCAAGATGCCACCTATATTAAGCATGAACAAATGCTGTCTTTATTGTTAAAACGCATGCGTCCGGCTCCGCTTGCCTTGTTATTGATTGGAGCCGCTGTATTGATGGCTTTGGTGTTTAGAAATGTGTATCAGTGACCCCACCCTTCACATATCGTGTTACGTCGATGAACATTGGTAAATTTACATTTGGAGTTGAGTACAAAATAGTTACATTCAGGAAAGCTGACACACGGCTCGGCGAAATACGCAAGCTATTCCACGTACCCTGAGCTTGCATCTGTACGCATACACAAACTCACCCCGCAACTCTATATATGTATGGCGCGACCCTCAGCTGCCATAGCGGCTTCATGCAAAGCTTCTGATAGACTGGGGTGTGCGTGTATGGTGCGAGCCAGGTCTTCGGCGGAGGCAAAGAATTCCATAGCCAAAACCGCTTCTCCAATGAGTTCCGATGCACTGGGGCCGAAGATGTGTACACCCAGAATGCGATCGGTTTCCGCATCGGCCAGTACTTTCACCATACCGGTTCCGCTGCCCATGGCCAAAGAACGACCGCTGGCGGCGAACGGGAAGATACCCGTTTTGTATTTCACACCGCGATCATCCAATTGCTCGGCGCTACGGCCTACCCAGGCGATTTCGGGTGCCGTGTATATCACCCACGGGACTTTGGTAAAATCAATCTCGGGTGATTGTCCGGCGATGCGCTCTGCCACCACTACGCCTTCTTCCGATGCTTTATGCGCCAGCATGGGACCTCGCACCACGTCACCGATGGCATAGACACCTTGCAAGTTGGTGCGACACTGTTCATCCACTTCAATAAAACCACGCTGATTGATGTGCAAACCAACGGAATCGGCATTGATATTCGCGGAATTGGGGGTACGACCGGTGGCCACTAATAGCTTATCCACTTCCAGTTTATGTTCCTTGTCTTCCTGATGGTAGTGTACCACTGCCCCAACAGAGGTTTTTTCCACTTTTTTAATTTTTACTCCGAGTTGAATATTCAAGCCCTGGCTTTCCAGTTCCTTTTTAGCCGCACGAGCGATTTGTCGGTCTACGGATTTCAAAAATTTATTTCCGCGATTTAATATCGTTGTTTTGGCACCAAGACGACTCCACACACTACCCAGTTCCAGACCGATAACACCTGCGCCGATAACACCAAAGTTTTTCGGAACTTCTGAAAAACTCAGTGCGCCACTGGAATCAACAATCAAATCATCATCAAAAGGGGCCAGAGACGACTCTGTCGGTGTGGAGCCGGTGGCGATAATGATATGGTTGCAATTCAGCTCTGTGACTTCGGACTTGCTGTCGTGATGAACCACCTCTACGCAACTATTGGAGAGCAAACGTCCATGGCCTTTGATCCAGTCCACTTTATTTTTTGCAAACAAGGTGGATATGCCGGCGGTGAGCGACTCGACTATCTGATCCTTGCGCCGCATCATCACATCCAGCTTCAAAGAGTGTTTATTTACTTCAATACCGTGATGTTTAAATTCGTTGAGCATGGAATGGTAATGATGGGAACTGTCCAGCAGAGCCTTGGAAGGAATGCACCCCACATTGAGGCACACACCTCCTAAGGTGGATTGACCTTGTTCATTTTGCCAGGCATCCACACAGACGGTTTTCATTCCCAGTTGGGCGCAGCGTATGGCCGCCACATAACCACCTGGACCACCACCAATGACGACTACATCATAGTCAGCCATGACTATCTCCCTTATGCGTTATATATCCAATAACATGCGGGCCGGATCTTCCAGGGCTTGTTTAATAGCCACAAGAAATAGTACCGCTTCCTTTCCGTCGATTATTCTGTGATCGTATGACAGCGCCACATACATCATGGGACGAACCACGATTTCGCCGTTTTCCACCATGGGACGTTGGGTAATATTGTGCATACCCAGAATAGCGCTTTGGGGTGGATTCAAAATGGGAGTGGACAACATAGAACCAAACACACCGCCATTGGATATGCTGAACGTGCCACCGGTCAAGTCCTGTATGGTTAGGCGTCCGTCACGGGCTTTTTCACCAAAACCCGAAATGGCGGCTTCAACATTGGCAAAGCTCATTTGATCCACGTCGCGCAAAATGGGAACCACCAGTCCACGAGGCGAGCTGACGGCAATGCCGATATCATAAAATCCGTGGTAGATAATCTCGTTTTCCTCTACGGACGCATTGATCACAGGATATTGTTTTAGTGCCTCAACCGCCGCTTTTACAAAAAAGGACATAAAACCCAGTTTGACGTTATGGCGTTTTAGGAATCGGTCTTTGTACTTGTTACGCAAATCCATGACCGGTTGCATATTGATTTCATTAAATGTGGTCAGAATAGCAGCCGTGTTCTGCGCCTCTTTTAATCGCTCGGCGATACGGGCACGCAAACGACTCATGGGAACTCGTCGTTCCGGTCGCAAACCGTCACTCACCGGTTTCATATCCACACCCGGACGTGGCAGGCTTACATCAGGGACTTTACTGGGGGTCAGTGGCACCGGTTCCGATTCCACTTTCTCTACAGTTTCAAGATATTTGAGCACATCGGATTTGGTTAAGCGGCCGTCTTTACCGGTACCTATAATCTTATTGGGGTCCACATCATTTTCCGCCACCAACTTGCGAACGGCCGGACTGAGCTCCTGATCGTATGTGGAAGCAGCCGGAGGAATTTTGGTGACTTCATAAGGTTCTGGAAATACCGCTGCGGCACCATCATCATTCACCGCCGTTTCCGTCTGAGTTACGCCATCGGTGTCGATAACCGCGATCACTTCATCACTAAGGACATTAGCACCGTCGGGTTTACGAATCTCCTTCAACACGCCCTGCTTGGGTGAAACCACTTCCAACACCACTTTGTCGGTTTCCAAATCCACCAAGTTTTCTTCCGCATGGACCGCATCACCGATTTTCTTATGCCAGTTCATCAACGTCGCTTCGGAAATAGACTCCGCTAAAACAGGTACTTTCACCTCAACCAGCATTCCTTGTTCTCCTTGCTTGTATTAACCAGTTGTTTGCTTTGACTAATTGCTCGTTTTGACATTGCTTGTATTGACCATTTGTACCTCACTTAAGCCCAGAGCATCATTGATCAACTCGTGTAACTGGTCGATGTGTTTTTGATAATAACCCACCGCCGGTGATGCCGATGCAGGTCGAGCCGTCACCTGCAGGGTTTGATTTGGCTTGGTCATTTTCAACAATAAAGACTGGATGTAATACCAGGCACCTTGATTCTTCGGTTCTTCCTGGCACCAAACAATATCGACGGCGTTGGGATAGTGTTGCAGGCACTGCTCCAACTCTTGCTGTGGGAATGGATACAAGCGTTCCAAACGCACGATAGCGACCTTATTGATACCCCGCTCACGTCGTGCATCCAACAAATCAAAGTACACTTTACCTGAACACAGGACCACTTTATTCACTTGGGCCGCTTGGATCTCGTCGACTTCCGGGATGACCGCTCTAAAGCCACCTTCACAGACATCTTCCAATGCGGACACAGAATACTTATGCCTAAGCAAACTCTTGGGTGACATCACCACCAAAGGTTTACGCACATTGCTCAGCATTTGTTGGCGCAAGGCGTGGAAGATTTGTGCAGGCACAGTAGGTACGATAACCTGCATATTATCTTCAGCGCACAACTGTAAATAGCGCTCCAATCGAGCCGAGGAATGCTCCGGCCCTTGGCCGTCAAACCCGTGCGGCAAGAACATAACCAAACCACTCAAGCGACCCCACTTGGATTCACCGGAGCTGATAAACTGATCTATCACCACCTGGGCACCGTTAGCAAAATCACCGAACTGAGCCTCCCAGATAACCAGAGAGTACGGAGCGGCAGTACTGTAACCGTATTCAAACGCCAGCACCGCTTCCTCAGACAACAAAGAGTCGATTATGGTAAAGTGCGCCTGCTCTTCAGACAAAAACTGCAATGGGATATAGGCGGATCCGTCTTTTTGGTCGTGCACCACTGCATGGCGATGAAAAAACGTTCCCCGACCACAGTCCTGACCTGAAATACGCACCGGAAAACCGGATTGAAGCAAAGAGGCGTAAGCCAAGGTTTCTGCAAAACCCCAATCCATGGGAATTTCACCTTGAGCCATTTGACGTCGACTTTTGAAAATCCGCGATACCTGAGTATGGACCGATATATCTTCCGGCACCTCACACGATTTAAACATCAAACGACGCACATCTTCTGCAGATAGACTGGTATCCACTTGTTGAAAATCATTGGCTTGTAAGTATGGCTTCCAGTCCACCCAGTAGGGTTTGTCAAAAGTACCCGTTATAATATTGGGCGCCACGCATTCACCATGTTCCAGCGCTTCGCGATACTCTTTTTTGATTTGGTCGACCAGGTGCGGATCAACCCCGGACTTTTGCACCAAAGATTCCGCATACAATTGCGCAACCGGTGGATGAGCCTTGATTTGCTTATACATCATGGGTTGGGTGGCCGACGGTTCATCCGCTTCACTGTGACCATGACGCCGGTAACATACCATATCCAACACCACATCTTTTTGAAATCGCATTCTAAAATCCAAAGCGAGCTGTGCTGCAAACACCACGGCTTCCGGATCATCACCGTTAACATGAAATATGGGTGCCTGTACCATACGCGCCACTTCGGTACAATACACGGTGGAGCGTGCATCCAGCGGATTGCTGGTGGTAAAACCGATCTGGTTGTTAACCACAATATGTACCGTTCCCCCGGTGGTGTAACCGCGAGCTTCGGACATTTGGAAGGTTTCCATAACCACACCCTGTCCGGCAAAAGCAGCATCACCGTGGACCAATATGGGCAAAACCAAAGATCCGCTTAGATCACCCCGGCGATTTTGCCGTGCCCGTGTGGACCCTTCCACCACAGGCCCGATGATTTCCAAATGTGACGGATTAAAAGACAGAGCCAAATGAACGATACCGCTCTCAGTTTGAATGTCCGAGGAAAAACCCTGATGGTACTTCACATCACCGGAACCGCCGTTGCCATTGCTGTGAACTTTTCCTTCAAATTCCATAAACAAGGTATTGGGTGCTTTGCCTAAGATATTGGTCAACACATTGAGACGACCCCGATGAGCCATACCCAGCACCACTTCAGTCACTTTGTGCCGACCACCTGCCCTCTGGATTAATTCATCCATCAATGGAATGAGGCTCTCGGCACCCTCCAGAGAAAAACGTTTCTGCCCCACGTAGCGGGTATGTAAATAGCGCTCAAACTCACCGGCTGCGACTACACGTTCCAATAATCGCTGCTGTTTGGCTTCACTGAATTTAGGAGTACTGCATACGCTTTCCAGCCTATGCTGGATCCAACGTTTTTCCTCCGTGTCGGTGATGTGCATATATTCCACGCCGATCTGACCGGAATATGTCTGTTTCAATATTTCTAAAATTTCACGCAAAGAAGCCTGTCGTGGTCCCATTAAGGAGCCGGTATTAAACACCATATCCAAATCCAAGTCGGACAAACTATGGTGCTGTAGCTCCAGCTCAGGCACATGTTCCTTGGCATTCAAGTGCAAAGGGTCGAACTCGGCGTGCTGGTGCCCTCGAAAACGATAAGCATTGATTAATTGTAATACGTGGATTTGTTTGGACTCGGCATCAGCACTGAGCATGCGTGCCAACGGAGCCGCCGGTTGACGGGTATCACGATTAATGCGGGCGAATTCGTCGCGGATCTCCTGATGGTCCACATCCGGTGGAGCTTCGGTGTCCTGGCTTTGCAACTGTTGAAAATACTTTTGCCACTCAGAGCTAACGGATGTAGGTTTTTTCAGATACGCCGCATAGAGTTCCTCAACGAATGGTGCATTACTGCTATTAAGGTGAGAATTATTCTTAAACCTTCTCATGCGAGCATCCAAAATTTGGTATCTGTGAGTACATCCTCTATCATCCGCTGTGAGTGAAGCTCTTGCCAAGGCCTACCTAAGAGGCCCAGGTCTGCCCCTCCAATCGATAAACGAAAGGACCCTGTAAAACCTATCGGCTTGATTGCCCAAAGCTTTACCGCCTCAGTAAACTGATCAATTAACGAACAAACGACAGGGTGTGCACAACTTATACGTAGTGTCTTTGAGCATGAAAAACTTGCAACAGTGATACCAATTATCGCAGCAAAAAACCTGAAAGAAAGGGACCATTTTAACTTTACAACCGCTTCCAACATAAGCAGTTCATTCACCCCACTGTGCTTGCTTAATACCCCTAAAAACAAGATCCTACGCCTATTTAAAGCATAGACCGGCAGGCGCTACTTTGCAGCAGACTAAGGAGGTGAAAATGTCACTTTGTGGCAAACATTTGGCTTACTGCCACGGTGGGCCGGTTAATGGTAAGGAGGAGGGTTGATCCTGTATCAGTTGCACCCGGTCCAAACGGGTATTTCGAGGTGCCAAATACAGCGTGGCCAGATAACCTTTTTTTTTGTGCTTCAATTTCAATTGGGCTGCCAGGTTTCCCTGAATAGAACAATATCGCGCCCCCCAACAAACCAAACTCGTGCGCCAGGGTGGACGGTAATTCTATAGCAAAACCTAAACGATTCATTTACCGACTCAACGCTGACGCATCACTTAATGCAAACTCCACGTCCGGGTTTTTCTGGTGATTCATGTGAATTTCTTCCAACATCAGACGGGCCAATATCTCAGCGGACAAACCTCCCTCGTGATTGTTGTATAAGCTCAGCGTAATCCCTACAACCAAGGCCGGGACAGCCGCCATTCCCCAGGTGAATTTTCGATGACCGTTGGCGCTAACCCGGTTTGCAACTCCCTGAGCCAGAATTCGTTGCAGTGATTTCGGGTCCAACTGTTTTGAGTTATAAAAGTTTTTAACACTTTGATCTAACTTAGACATGGGCTCCCCGGCTTTTTCTCCAGCATTTTGTGCAGTTTTTGTTTGGCCTGACGCAAGAGACTTAATACCTGTTTCTGGGCTGACAAGATTGTTCTCATGATGTTCTCCTTTTATGTCATTGATTTAGCATTGGTGTAACAGAGAAAGATGCAACGACCGTTTTGATTGCATTGCAGGGGGGAAAAATAGTTGACATCTATATTAATGTATTATAATATTCGACCATACTGTGCAACCTCCTAGCACAGTACCCCTTGAAGTATTCATCTTTCCCCTTTGTGTGATGAATACAGAGTTGGCATTACCTTTGAGCCTCGGTCTTCCGGGGCTTTTTTATTTGATTTTCATCAGCTTACTTTATTTCTCCCATACAAGCTTATGTGAATATTAAATAGTGAATATTTTATTGATTATTCACATCGCAGCAACTACACTTCTTTCCCATGGACGAAAACCTCACTTTTGCACAAACCACGGTGAATCCCCCCAAGGGTGACGAAACCAAACTGAAAATCCTCGACGCTGCACGAGAACGATTTCAAAGTTACGGTTACAACAAAACCACTATGGCCGAAATTGCTAAAGATTGTGATATGTCGGCGGCAAACTTGTACCGGCACTTTGAAAACAAACTGGACATCGGCGCCAGGCTCGCTTGCGACTGTCTCTCCAACAAGGTTCGAATTTTATCCGATGTGCTGCAAACCGATTTAAGTGCTTCAGAAAAACTTCGACGCTTTGTCCTGGAAACGCTCAGAGAAACAAACTGCCAGATTTCAGAAACGCCGCGTATAAATGAAATGGTCACAGCCATTTGTGACAGCAAAATGGATCTGGTCTACGCTCACATGGAGGCCAAACAAAACCTGTTAATGCAACTCATTGCGGAGGGCAACCGCAAGGGAGAATTTCAGGTTGAGAATACCCAGCAAGCTGCCCAGTCCATATTAGTCGCTATTACCGTTTTCGATGTACCCACGTTTATGCACTTATACACACTGGAATCATTGCAGCACAAAGCCCATTCACTGGTAGACCTGCTTATTGACGGCCTGAAATCACGCTGATCCGTTGAATCTTTCCCCTAGGAACCCGCATCATGAATGACAACACACGTTTACTCCAATACTCGCGTTGGGTGGTGAGCCATCCCTGGAAAGTGATGCTCATCACTCTGTTGACAGTGTTAATGGCTGCCAGCGGTTTGCGTCTGTTCAGTCTAACCACCAGCTATCGCGTGTTTTTCAGTCATGACAATCCCCAGTTGGTGGCCTTTGAGCAACTGGAGAAAAATTTCACTAAAAACGACAATATCATGTTCATGGTCATCCCCAAGGATGGCAAGGTGTTTACTGAGTCCACGCTGAAAATCATCCGGGAACTGACTACAGACGCATGGCAGATCCCGTTTTCCATTCGTGTGGATTCGGTGACTAATTTTCAAAACACCCGAGCGGATGGCGATGACTTGTATGTGGGTGACTTGGTAGGCGAAGAAGCTGATTTGTCTCCCGCCGGTCTGGCGCATATTGAAAAGATCGCTTTGAGCGAGCCGGTGCTGCTCAACCGGATTGTGTCCGATAGAGCTCACGTAGCCGGTGTCAACGTCACCATTCAACTACCGGGCAAAAATCCCGCCACGGAAGTACCGCAAGCGGTAGCCTTCGCACGGGATCTGGCTGCAAAATTCGAATCCAAGTATGCCGATGTCAGTATTCGTTTAAGCGGCATTACCATGATGAATAATGCATTCTCCGAGTCATCTAAACAGGATATGCAGTCACTGGTCCCCATCAGTTTCGCTGTAATGCTGATCGCGCTGGGGTTTCTCATTAAAGGTGTTAGTGGGGCACTGGCCACCATGGTGTTGATCGTCTTTTCCATAGTCAGCGCTATGGGATTGGGATTCTACCTGGGCTTTCCCATCAGCCCACCTTCGTCCGCAACGCCCACTATCATACTCACAGTGGCCATTGCCAATGCGGTGCATGTGTTGGTGACTTATCTTCACGAACTGCGCCTGGAAAAATCCAAACCCGACGCCATGGTGGAGAGCTTGCGCATCAATTTCCAACCGGTATTCCTGGCCAGCCTCACTACCTCCATTGGATTTCTTACCATGAATTTCTCTGATGTACCCCCGTTCCAGCATCTGGGAACCATGGTAGCTATCGGCGTACTGGTATCGTTTATACTAGCGGTGTTTTTCCTGCCGGCCGTCATGATGCTGTTGCCGACCCGAGTTCGTCCGCAAAAACAAACCACCGGCGACCGACTGATGGGACGTTTGGGTAATACAGTGGTGAGCCATCGACGCAAGTTCATGTGGGGGATGTTGGGACTGATCGCAGTGCTGGTCGCTTTTGTCCCCAAAAACGAACTGAACGACGTTTTCGTACACTACTTTGATGAAAGTGTCACCTTTCGCCAGGATGCGGATTTCATGGCGGAAAACCTCAGCGGCTTGTATATCATCGACTACTCACTGGAGTCGGGTAAAAAGGACGGCATCAGCGATCCTGTGTACTTGAATGAAGTGGAACAATTCGCCGAATGGTTTAGGCGTCAGCCGGAAACCATTCATGTCAGCACATTTTCCGATGTGATGAAACGTATCAATAAAAACATGAATGGCGATGACCCGACTTACTATCGACAACCCGAGCGAAAAGATTTGGCGGCTCAGTTCCTGCTGTTGTATGAAATGTCTCTACCCTATCGCCTGGACCTGAACAACCAGATTAATGTGGACAAATCCGCAACACGCTTCACGGCAACATTGAAAACCATCTCATCCAATCAATTGATAGAACTGGAACAGCGGGCACAAAACTGGCTGGAAGCCAATACGCAAATTCTCAAAGGCTCCAAGGGCAGTGGCACCTCCTTGATGTTTGCCCATATAGGGGAAGTTAATATCAAAAGTATGTTGACCGGTACCACTTTGGCCTTGGTGTTGATTTCCATAATACTGATTTTCGCACTACGGTCCGTAAAAATTGGCATTGTCAGCATGGTACCCAATTTAGTACCCGCTGCGATGGGATTCGGGCTTTGGGGCATATTGGTGGGCGAAGTGGGCTTAAGCCTGTCCGTCGTTGCCAGTATGACCTTGGGAATTGTGGTGGATGACACGGTACACTTTCTCAGTAAATACTTGCGGGCCCGTCGTGAAAAAAACCTCAATTCGCAGGAGGCGGTGCGATATGCCTTTACCACGGTAGGATTGGCTCTAACTATCACTTCTATCGTGCTGGTCATGGGATTTTTAGTGCTGTCACTATCCAGTTTCCAATTGAATTCGGGTATGGGTCTGCTCACATCCGTGGTCATTGCCTTTGCATTGATGGCCGACTTTTTATTCCTGCCACCTTTATTAATGAAACTCGAGGAGAAAACCAATGAACAAGCGGATACTGGCGCTGACACTATGGTTCGCAGCACTGCCTCTGCTTAACGCCCAGGCGCAGACGGCAGAGGAAAAAGGGCTGCAGATAGCCCAAGAAGCTGATGTTCGAGACACGGGCTGGAAAAGCCAGAGTTCCACCATGAAAATGATTCTACGCAACGCCGAAGGCCGGGAAAGTACTCGCGCCATACGCTCCAAAACTCTGGAAGTATCCGGCGATGGTGATAAGGCTCTGTCGATTTTTGATACACCACCGGACGTGAAAGGGACTGCGTTTTTAAGTTACACCCATGTACAAAAGGCGGATGAACAATGGCTGTATTTGCCCGCCTTAAAACGAGTAAAACGGATTTCCTCCAACAACAAATCCGGGCCCTTTATGGGAAGTGAGTTTGCCTATGAAGATATCTCTTCCCAGGAAGTGGGAAAATATACTTATAAGTGGCTGCGCGACGAGAAAATTGAGAACCGGGATTGCTTTGTGGTGGAACGGGTACCCACCTATAAACACTCCGGATATACCCGTCTGATTACTTGGATGGACAAACAAACTTACCGTCCTCTGAAAATCGATTTCTATGACCGAAAAAACGAGCTGATGAAAACCCTGACACAACACGAATTCAAACAATACCTGGACAAGTACTGGCGTCCGTCGCGGATGGAAATGAAAAATCATGTCACCAACAAAAGCACGACGCTGCTTTGGGAAAACTTTCAATTCGGGATCAATCTGAGTGATAAGGATTTCGATCGAAATGCACTTAAAAGAATCCGATAATTCAATACACCATGTTCAGACCCATACTTATAAGTCTTTTACTCCTGTTTCCACTGACTGCCCTGAGTGACGGTCGGTGGTCTGGAAATGTGGAAACTCAATTTCGATACTTTCAACACCCCGGACTCTATGCGGAACAACAGCAAAGCTATGCGTCTATTGCCGTGGAGCCGCAATACACACAGCAATGGGACAATGGCAAGTACAGCTTTGGCTTTACCCCCTTTGTACGCTACGACCGACATGACGAAGAACGCAGTCACGCGGATGTTCGTGAACTGACCTGGTTGGGTGTGTATGCCGACTGGGAGTTACGCGTAGGCATACGCAAAGTGTTCTGGGGAGTGACTGAATCACAACACCTGGTGGATGTCATCAATCAGACTGACTTCCTGGAAAATCCCGACGGTGAGGACAAACTGGGACAGCCCATGATCAACGCCTCTTTCGTCAGTGATCTGGGCATTGTGGATGTGTATGTGCTCACCGGGTTTCGGCAACGCACCTTTGCCGCAAAAGACGGTCGACCTAGAACCCCTGTCGTGGTGGATACCAGCGGGAGCACTTATGAATCTTCGCAAGAAGACCGGCATGTGGATTATGCCGTGCGCTGGCATCATTCCGTGGATGTTTGGGACATTGGTCTGAGTCAATTTTACGGGACCAATCGTGAACCGACGCTAACCCCGGGACTGAACCCGCAGGGAGAACCGGTGCTTATCCCCCATTATGCACTCATGTCACAAACCGGCATGGACGTTCAAGCCACCATGGATAACTGGTTGCTGAAACTGGAATGGATTTCTCGTGACAGCACGAACCGGCGACACACGGCCCTGACCGGGGGATTTGAATACACCTTTGTCGGCATATTGGAATCCGCTGTGGATGTGGGAGTGATCAGCGAATACTTATTCGATGACCGCGGCGATGCGGCGGTTTTCAACAATCATCTGATGGTGGGCAGCCGTATCGCCTTTAACGATGCCCAATCCACAGACCTGCTGGCCGGTGTTATTTTAGACTTGGATAACAAGGGGCGCATGTTTAGTTTGGAAGGCTCACGACGTTTGGGTGACAGTTGGAAACTCAATCTGGAAGCCAGAGTATTTTCCGGCTTGGATGTCCGCAGCCTCCTCTATCCCTGGCGCGATGATGATTTTTTACAATTGAGTTTGGGGTGGTTTTTCTAGGCTTCCCAACGCGATCTCGACACAGCTCCTGACCCATACCCCCTCGGTCGAATTGTTGGGGCTCGTGCATATTTGTCCCACGTGGGCAACGAGTGGCCCCTACGGCTTTTTATCGACCGATTCTGCCGTTATCCGTGACAAGCCAATGAGCTGGGTTTGCAGTTCCTGCAAGAAGTCCCGCACCGTGGCGCCGTATTCCGGCCCTAATCTGAGCAACATTTTTTGCCCGCTGGAGAGATTTTCATAACGCGGATTGGCATATTGGTAGAAGACTTTGGGTTGCACCAACGCTACCGGATATGCTATTTCCGGCGCCTCTAACAAATGCCCAATCACCTCCACCAATCGGTTATTAAAATACCGATCAGGATATCCCAATTCTTCATAAGCTTCCTGGAACAAGGGATACAGACTCACATAGGTCAATAACAACGCTCGCATATTAAGGCTTTTGAGCGCTGCGATGTAAGCATCGTATCTTTGTACATTGGCCGGGTCCGTTTGAATTTGATTGCCGTTACGCAATGCGGTAAACGCTCCCGGTGCCGGCTTGAGTAAACGAAACCGTCCCGGCAAACTTTTCTCCGGAAGATTATCAATGCTGACCACAAAACGGGAGATGATGTCTTTCAAAACCAAGTGGCTAAGAAAATCCGGTTTAGGAACCACGGTCGCCAAAGCCCGCTGCACCACGGGATCACTGTCAGCCAGATTAGGTAAAGGTTCCGGTGTTGGTGCTGTATCCGCTGAAGGCTCATTGGCCAAAAAGGTATCCACATCGGGAACCAAATATTGGTTTTGCGGCGCTTCAAACTCTTCCTGGAACGGAATGGCAATGGGCTCCATAGGCTGTTGTTCCGGCGGATCCGTGTCCTTAGAAACGTAAAAAGTTGCCGCAGCGCCAATGACCACCACTAAAAGCAAGGAAAGCTTTGAATGTTTCATACACAAATGCTGTTAATCATATGACCTGACTTTTCCATAAGCGGCGGCGCTTGTCAAAGGTAAACTGCATTGGCGGGTATGAATGTCCATTGAAAACCTTTGTGAGTCTATCCCTATAAAGAAGGCCCTGTCGACTAAAGTTGGTTTTAGCGTCGCTCGGAGGTTAAAATAGCCACAACTTGAAACGATGCAGGTGTCTCATGTCCCCCAAGTCTTTGACGGAAATATTAGGTATCGAACAAACCTCCGTAAGTCATACCGAACGTTTAGTGTCGGCTTTGGGCGGCCTGGTTTCCATCATTGGTATCTTGCTGGTCAGTCGTTGGGTACTTCAAGGCGAAGCCGCCACCATGATTATTGCCTCCATGGGAGCCACTGCTGTGCTGCTGTTTGCAGTACCTCACGGCACTTTATCGCAACCGTGGGCGGTATTTGCCGGACATTTAATCTCGGCGATCATTGGCGTTATTTGCACCCTGAGCATCAGCCCCCAAGCCCTGGCAGCCGGTATCGCCGTTGGCGCTGCCATTGGGGTTATGTATTACTTAAAATGCATTCATCCTCCGGGCGGTGCAACGGCACTGGCGGCGGTATTGGGTGGTGATGCCACTCGAGAATTGGGCTTTCAATTTGTGCTCACCCCGGTCATGCTCAATGTGTTTATTATTGTAACGATTGCTGTTTTATTCAATTACCCCTTCCAATGGCGCCGCTACCCCAACGCCTGGCGAAAAAAGGACCTACCCACACAATCACCGTCTGCGGAAGTCAACGAAACATTAACGTTTTCCCATGAAGATTTTGAATACGCTTTAGAACAAATGGATTCGTACGTGGACATCACAGAGCAGGAAATGCGTCGCATATTCGAATTGATCCGAACGCATTCGCAGCAAACAGACATTAGTGTGGACCAACTCACTCTGGGTTCTTTTTACAGTAATGGTGAATATGGAAAAGACTGGACCGTGCGACAAATCGTGGATGAATACCACCATTCCGACCCCAACAAAGAAATGGTGGTGTATAAAACCGTTGCCGGTAACGGCCGTCACTCATCCGGTTATATGGAGAAAACCAGGTTTTGTCTCTGGGCCAAACACGAAGTCATTCGAGATAACGAAAACTGGAAACGCGTGGTACCCGGCCCCATAAAATAAATATATTGCACATGTGTACCAACAAAATCTTTACTTCACCACTTCATAACACGGTTTATACTTCTTGCCCGGCAACTTCATGCGATGCTGTTCCACAAATGCCCGTAACAACTCGTCCATGGGTTCCATAATGGACTTTTCACCACGAATCTCAAAGTGACCGTACTCTTCAATAGCGCGTATACCTTCATCTTTAACATTTCCCGCGACAATACCGGAAAAAGCCCGGCGCAAGTTAGCCGCCAAATGGTGAGTATCCTGGTTTTTGTGTAGCTCCAGTGCCGTCATATTTTGATGCGTGGGATTAAAAGGCTGCTGAAAAGCGTTATCAATATTCAATACCCAGTTGTAGTAGTACGCATCACTTTTATCGGTTCGAAACTGGCGCACGTGTTCAATGCCTTTACTCAGAGTTTGTGCCACCTGTACCGCATCATCCACAATAATGGTATACAGATTGCGAGCCTTTTCACCCAGGGTCTTGGCAATAAAACTATCGATTTGTCGAAAATATTCTTCAGCGCTTTTGGGTCCGGTAAACACCAGGGGAAAAGGAACACCCTGGTTGTCGGGATGTAACAATACTCCCAATATATATAAGATTTCTTCCGCTGTACCCACACCACCGGGAAATACCACAATACCATGGCCGGTGCGAACAAACGCCTCCAGGCGTTTTTCAATGTCCGGCAAGATCACCAGTTCATTCACAATAGGATTGGGTGATTCGGCGGCAATAATGCCGGGTTCAGTAACACCCAAGTATTGGCCACTGGTAATACGTTGCTTGGCGTGGCCAATGGTTGCCCCTTTCATCGGTCCCTTCATGGCACCCGGTCCGCAGCCCGTGCATATATCCAAACCGCGTAGACCTATCTGATAACCCACTTCCTTGGTATAATCGTATTCCTTACGTTTAATGGAATGCCCACCCCAACAAACGACCAACTTTGGGTTCGTCATGGGGCGCAATATGCCGGCGTTGCGCAAAATATGAAACACGGCATTGGTAATACCTGCAGAGCTGTCCATATCGAACTTGGGATTATCGTTTATCTCGCCCCCCACATAAACCACATCCCTTAACACAGCAAACAAATGTTCATTGATTCCTTTTATCATTTTGCCATCAACAAAAGCCGAAGCCGGCGCGCTTTTCACTTCCAGCTTTATGCCCCTCTCCTGGGAGACGACCTTTATGTCGAAGGACTGATAGCGTTCCAACAACTCTTTGCCATCATCCATGTAATTTCCGCAGTTCAACACAGCCAAAGAACAATTACGAAAAATGTTGTATAAGCCGCCGGTGCTGGTATCCAGCAAGCGACTTACTTCTGATTTTGACAACACATCCAAACGCCCCTGAGGGGTTATGCGTGCATCCACCACGGATTCTTTGATCATTTATCGACCGACCTTGTATCAATGAATTATTGTTTTATCTTAGCCGAAGCATTTTAGTCGAGTTGATTCGGGTATAACATAAACCGTTGCATTAACTGTGCTCAGCGACGGAAAACTACCCCGCATTCGTTATAGGAATGACAGGGCGACAGCAGGGTGCCCGATTTGTTGTCAAAGCACCTCGAGGACAATCCAGTGAACAACCATAAGCCTATGAAATATTTAACCATTTTTCTTTTCCCCCTATTGCTGCTAACATTTTCCACGACAAACAGCTTTGCTCGTGACCTGTTGCGAGATCTGCCCCAACCTCGATTTGACAAAGAAAACAACGAGAAAGACAAGAAACACAAACATCCGAGTAAAAAATTTGACGCCCCAAAACTTAAACCTATTGAAAAACCATTCAAGTCTCCCCAACTCCGACAGGAACCGCGCCGACACAAATCCGAGCAAGGCCTGCGCCAAAAAATAGAACCGGGATCGTCACGGCACAAACTCAGACCGAAAGATTCACAAACGCGTCAATCCAAACCGGTGAACTCTAAGGAACGTCCACCCACCACTATGCGGGTGACGCCCTTGGTACCAAAAGCGAAACACCAACCGGCGCCCACACGCAAATCACAGTCTGAACCTCGGTCTGAGCCTAAGCTATCGACACCCAGACTTTCTGAGCCCAGGTTGTCTGAGCCCAGGTTGTCCAAACCAAGGTTGGATACACCCGGGCTTTCCAAGCCAAATCAGGACAAACGTTCAAAACCCAAAGAAAAATCCTGGAACAATTTGTTGGACATGCCGGATGCTCATGGGGTCATTCGTCTTCCCGGTAACACACACAAATCCGGTTCAAGCTCGAATTTAAAAATTCCCAAACCCATTCCCCCGGCCCGCCTGTTGGAACACTGGCAAGACAGTATCATTGCCAAACACCGCCACAAACACTCGCACCGTGGCGAAAGTCATCACCACTATCACCAAGACCACGGCCCCCATTACGACTATTACCATCGTCACCGTTATGTGTATTACCGCACGCCATGGTATAACACGTGGTATTTGGCCCCTATCTTTGTACAACTGCCCTTGGTGGGTGACTCGGTCAACAACTTACCCCGTGATGCGGTGACACTACACGTTGATGGCGATGACTATTTCTATCACGAGGGGGTATTCTATTATCAGTATCGCGATCAATACGTGGTAGTTTCCGCACCTATCGGCGCTGAAATTGAATTACTCCCTTTAAACGTTATTGCCTTTAGCTTGGATCAAAACAACTATTATTTTGCCAACAATACCTATTACATCTGGAGTGAATCCCACGAAACCTTTGTTGTGGTGGACCAACCAGCAGGAGCGGCTCCCGCGATTGCCGAGAGTACGGCTTTACGTTTGTGGATTACGCCGCGGCGTAATCAAAATATAAAACGCCAATCCAGAGATCGGTTTGAATGCCATGACTCTGCGGTTGCCCGTACAGGGATAGATCCCACATTAGAAACCCACGATTACCATTGGCGTGACATCCAACACTACCAAAACAGCATGGCCCGTTGCTTGGAAGACAGGGGTTATATTGTCCGGTAAAATCGCGCTCATAAAACCGCTTCTATAGCAGCAGTATGCTGATATATACTAGGACCACCGCGTTTCTGAAAGGAATTCTCCATGCGTTGGAACTGCATTTATGCAGGGTTTTGCCTGCATCTTATCCTTGTTTTGCTGACATCCTGCAGCGCTCCTGCTGACAGTGGAAACAACGATGTTCAGGGTAACACAAACGCCAATCAGCGCCCTGTTGCCGTTATTTTGCCGGCAACTGAACAATCGGTGATTGTGGGCGACCGAATTCGGTTCCGAGGCGACAACAGTTACGACCCGGACAATAATACGGTTCTCGCTTACCAATGGACCTTCAGCGGCGCTCAAACATCCATAACGCAATCCGGTATTAGTAACCCCACGGTTACTTTCAATCAAACAGGTAGCGTAACAACCACCCTTACGGTAAGTGATAGTCTCGGTTTGCGCTCGGTTCCTGTCAGTGTCCGTATCAATGTGGCAGCGGTAGGGTCAAATCTGCCACCCAACGGCAGTATCAGCCATGATGCCGGTATTGGCGCAAACGGCAGCACCGGTAACTTCAGCATAATCAGCGGAACCACAGCGGTGTTCCAAGGCAGCGGCAGTGACCCCGAAAACGATACCCTCACTTATTTGTGGAGTTTTCCCAATGGAGTGACTGCACCAACCAGTCCCGGCAGCAGTCCTTTTAATGTCAGCTTTCCCAACACAGGCAGCTTCACGATTTCCCTGAGTGTACGGGATAGCGCGGGCAATACCGACCCCACACCGGCAAGTGTCACTGTCAGTGTTGGATCACCCGGCGTCAATCAAGCACCCAATGGCAGCATCAGTCATGATGCCGGTAGTGGCGCAAGCGGCAGCACCGGTAACTTCAGCATAATCAGCGGAACCACAGCGGTGTTCCAAGGCAGCGGCAGTGACCCCGAAAACGATACCCTCACTTATTTGTGGAGTTTTCCCAATGGAGTGACTGCACCAACC